>JGI20166J26741_11273337_pt1 | contig 14066 bp, 11 predicted proteins | sample TergutCu122P5_FD_26741 | JGI IMG/M metagenome (IMG submission 26741)
ACTTGCAAAATTCCAGCCTCTGAGCAAGATCGCCAGTTCTGAGATGTTGCACTCACTGCACATGGTATGGATACATGCCCTCTGCATGCAGTGTTCTCCATACTCTTGTGTGGGGAACACGAAGACATCTTGCACATCTTTGTGTACTCACACATGGACTGCTCTGTACCATCTGAACACTGCCTTCTTCTTCATCGATGCCCTCATTAACATCACGCTCGGCTGTAATTCGAATGCCGGGAAGTGTACCGGTATCTCACAATGTCTGGTAAACTCGAGTAAACACTCTTTGGGTTGGTATTCTACAGTTCAGAAAACGTCGCTGATATTCAGCTACAGCATGAACTGAATTACCATCACAAAAACCATACACATAAATCATATCTGCATACTCTGCAACTGAAAATGTAAATGGCATCATGAACGTTACAGTTGCACCGAGATGAGAATATGTACGGGACTAACAGGCACTCTACACTGTTGCTTCTACCGCCCACATCTTTACGAAACTATCGCCTTACTGTTCTGAACATCAGGAGCCGGCACAGTCACTAATGTAAGTGATAAGGGTTTTTGAACACGTAGTAGTAGCTGAGTCATGCAGCATACACTGGCCAGGCGAATACCCAGCCACCCCACCACCCCCACATTCCTTAAATACCCTCCAAGTGTTGAGATACAGAAACTGGACTGTCTGTAGCTGGGTGGGCGAGTCAGGTGGCAAAAAAAATGCTTGCAACACAAACGATAAGCCACCAAGTTGAGTACATCACTCGCCAGCTGGTTCCGTAAGACACGGTTCACATGAGGGCGTGTATGGGAATAAAAAAATGCCCATAACTCTGTAACCGTCCAATATTGGACACATGTTTATATGAACTTTTTTGATGACAAAGATGTAGGAAATCACCTCCTGAAGTAATGTCCACAAGTCGTGAAACACCCTGTATGTGTATATATATATATATATATATATATATATATCCCTATTCTAATTGCTCATGTGGTGTATTTTTCTGCTGTGGTTGAACAGTGGAGGAATTTTGTGGTTCAGCTGTCAGCAAGGGGAAGGGAGTCTTTTCTTCTCCAAAACATCTAGGTCAATTCTGAGGCCCACCCAACTTCCTGTGCAATAGATAGCATGGGCTCTTTTGTGAGGGTTAAAGTGGCTGGGGCATGAAGTTGACCACTCACCTCCATCTAGTGCTGAGGTTAAAAATTGAGTTCAGCTGTATGTTCGCTCACTGCCTTCATGGCATGCAGAGGGACATTTTCACCTTCTCTTAGTGCACTTCTGTGATAACTACTATTGCAAATCTATAAAGCTGTAATCATGTTAAGTAACATTGCAGAATTTTCTTTTACTGTCTGCTCAAATATGACGTACATTTATTCCAAAAAAGATGTTGAGATGAGATGTCTCATACATAGAATGTTAAAATTACTGTTGGCAAGTATTGACATGAGAGTCACCTCTAACAAAGTGCATTTATAAGTTCATTGGTTCACTTTGTACAGTGGATCAAATGTCTCATATGTTTTGCAGCTACAAGATGAGAAACAGAAGCTATCCTTTCAGTCTGCATTCCAGGTGGCAGCAACACAACCCCTGTTTGCTGATCTCGTTGCTTCCCTCTAAATAGTGAGTACTTAAAGTGACAACATATTTGTGAGATCTTGGTACAGGAACATTTTTTATGATTCATTTCACTTACATATTTTTAGTAATTATGTTCATCTGTTTAATGGTACATATTTTGAAAAGTAGGGGCAAGATGGCAAGATGTCTTGAATTTAAAGTTCTGTTAATGTGTGAATGTGAAGTGTAGAATGCATTGGAATTCACTAGATTGAATATTATGTAGAATATTTCCTTTTTTTATAGGTCTGAGGCTTCACTACCTTCCTTCATTTCAGCATGTGTAAACATGTACCATTCCTCAAGTGTATATTTAAATACATAATAATAACCTCCATTATATCACTGTTAGATAGAGATATGTATATTGTAGATGATGTATTAAAGACTGCCTTATTATTCGTGTTATTTTCACTGTTTTATTGCAAGATACTAAATTTATGTCTGTCACTCAGGATGTCCACTGTAAAATATGTTCTGTCTTAATGTAGGAGGCTGAGTCCCAGCTTTGCATCTGTGAGGAGGGAAATGCCAGGATGAATGATTTGATTAGATTAGATAATATATAAAATAGTTTTAGGGGTTGGATTTCTTTTGGGTTGTTGTATAGGTGATTGGTCTGGCCCAGGATAGGGACAGGTAATGAACCTTTGGTTCCATAAAATGCAGGGAATTTCTTGACTTCTTAGGAAATATTCTGCTTCATGGAATTAGTTTGTTGTGTTGGTAGTAGTGTAGCGCCTTATAATTTGAAGAATTTTTTTTTCTGCTCGAACATATTGTGCTCCTTGCCATGATTAGCCTAGAATTCCAGTTCATGTGCTTGGCATTCAGATCACCCACCATGAGGACAATAAGATCTACACCAAGGCAGGAAGACAGGTCTGAAGCAATTGGGCCAGGAGGGCAATAGGTAAACCGCCAGGATTTTAACTGGTTTACCGGCCAGCATGACCTGGACGGCAGTAGCCTCCAGGTGCTTTTGACCTTGGACAGGTACAGCGTAGTGATCTATACCGCGGCAGACCAGTATAGCTGTTCCACTTCCTTCAGTTAACCAGTCAGTACGGTGAACAACATAGTTTGCTGTCCAGAAGGTATCGCCTGACCTGAGGTGGGTCTTGGTCAAGAGGCAAATGGCGATCCCACATTGCGTAAGGAGGTGATCCAGTTCCAGCATCCTGCCATGGTCACCGTCAGCATTCCAGCAGTTCAACCGCAAAATCCATGTCTTCTAAGGCCATGCTGCCATACTCAGCAACAAAGAGGATGACGGTTTTGAGAACAGCCCACGAGTGAACTGCTGCAAAAGAGAGGATGGGGACAGATGTGAGGATCCTGCAAGTGAGTTCCACACTTGCGTTAAGGGGGAGGTTGGCTAGAAGATCAGAGATCTCCTCAATGAATGACTCGTTCGGTTGGAATGGGACCATCAGTTCCTTGGGTTTAGGTTGCAAAGGGTTTGCAGGATTCGCAGGTTTCTTTGACTTAGTCACCAGGGCCTACTTATGGCCTACTATGACTTTGGGCGCTGACTTTACAGTCTTGCCCTTCTTACTTGTGTTTGTCACTTCACCCCGTGTAGGAGTTCCAGTGACCACCTAAATAATACATTTGTATTTCTTGGTTTATATACTTAATTGAACCCATAAAGATTCATAATTTTCTTGACAGATGGTGTTAGTGGTGTTAAGAATTTAGATGTATGTATTCTGGATTTCTGTGTTGTGTCTGTGGTCTGATAATTTTGAGTTCATTGCGCTATTTTGTGGTTTTTAATTTGTGGATTTTTCCAGGTTTTATTGTTGAGGCTTGTAGTTAATTTTTTATTTTTCAGTAGCCTTTTTCCTCTTACTACCCTTGGACATGATGTGTCCTCAGGTGTGTATCTTAACAAGTTATGGCTTCTGTGGTGCCCAGTGATTAAAAATAGCTCAATCTAAGGTATCCACCAGGTGAGGTGTTTCCTTGCCTGAACGTGGATACAAGGCCGGCTTCTGAAACATTGTGCCTCTAAAATTTAGATCATGATCAAGTCCCTAAAAACAAGATTGTGTCTGTTAACTTCAGTCATGCTCTGTTCTCATTTTGGATTTATTTCGCCCTAAGATGGGACTGATGGGTTGTCCCAAAATGTCGGTAGGGAAATAACACTCAACACCACGTAATATCTCAGAAAATCGGTGATCTCACATAACAAGTGGGCATTGCAGGCCACGGTGTGTGTCTGCGTGTTACGCATCAGAGTAATCCGGTTTGGCATGGTCCAGTTCAGTGCTTCATATGTGAATTTAAGATTACCTCACATATTTTAGTGCCAAATTTAAGGATTAAACCTCGTCTTGCATCCCAGTAAATACAGCATGTGTTAAATGAATCCTTCATTGTAATTTTTTGAAACAAGTGCAGTATACTGCCATGTACTATGTAACATTTCATAGTAACATGCTAATAAATGTACTGAAGAATGGATTGCACAGAGATATGCCATGATACCCGTATCTTTGTTAACCCTTTGGCACCAGAAGGTAATGGGAACACACACACTGTTTAAAGTCCCTTGTCACTGGGATGGACACAGCACACCATCTACATCTGTAAAAGACTGTCCCATAATTGGCATGTTCTTTCTGTTGACTTCAACATTTTCAGCAGTACACTGTGCCTCAATTATAGTCAACATTTGGCTCCTTAAATAAATCCTGTCATTTTATTATTCATTGAACTCCTGCATATGAGGTTGGGAACTGCAGAGGATGAAGAAAGGCACGATATTGTGTTCTGTTATTTAATTGCATCTGCTTACATTCACTCACACACGTAGGAGAGGGGGTGGGAGGTAATATTTTGCCAAAGTAAAACATATTCCAGTAAAATACAATTAATGACAAACAACATTATATACAATTTGTTATGCAGAGTCCTCTCACAGTCTGTGTGTTAACTAGCTACAAACAAATTTTAGTTCTACCACCAACAATTTTAAAATTCATGTGGATTTGAACCCAGACTCTCCCACCAACTAATAAGAATGGCTGACCACAAAGATTGTTAAAGAGAAATGTTATAGTGACATAACTGACAGAATGAGATAATACTTATGCAATTTCAGCATCATTTTTTCTTTCTTTGCCATTTGAACTATGACTAGGGTTGGAAATGTGTGTATGACATGTACTTAGTTTCAGAGCAGTTTAATGAAGGATGCTGTTTACAGCACATCAAGATGTCATAACATTTGTTCCCAAGAACCATATACATAGGAAATAATCCAAACCTGCAGCATAATAATCTCCTTTGTGATATGTTTTTGTTGCCCACTTTGGCGTTTCTTCTGGCCTGTAACACCTACTTAGTTCTAAAACGCTCCTGATTGTGGCTGCTCTTTGTGCACAAAGTGATTGTAGTAGGCTGATGAATTCAGTTGTTAGTAATCACACACAGTCACATTTACAGGATTTCAGTTTGCTTTCTTCCGCTGCATTGTAATTAAATTGATTCCTTTCATGCCATTCATGTTTATTAATGTTACTTTCACAAACAATTCTAGGTGCAGATTGAGTTATAATGTGAATTCCTATTGACACTGTTTTATTTTGGGCGTACATTACCACACCCAGGAATGCATGTCTCATGTAAGTCTGAGATTGTGCATACAATTCAGGGAGATATCTAGTCTTCTCCCATACATTATTGACCATGAGGTTTGCTATCTGAATTAGAGTTGAGCACTAACTATGAAGAAACCTGTCTTTTTTAGTGTAACAGTGTTGTATTCTGCCCTACAGTCATCTACTGTGATGATGAAGCCCTCAGAAATGTTGGTACACAACTACCAAACTTCATGGTGTTATATCTCAGAAGACTTGTGTATTCATAGTCACTGTTTTAAGAACTGCAGATTTGGCATTACAATATTTGACTGATTGAGACAGACATGGAAATATAGCAATTCTCTGGTATATTTGTATTCATCTTTGTCATGCATACTTCTGTACACATTAACTGTTAGGTTAGTATATGAGGCTTTAACAATAGTGAATGAGATTGGATAATGATGATGATTTTGATGATGATGGTGATGGTGACTTGAAAGGATGCAGCCGTGCCTTGGTTTTTCTACCAACCTTTGCCTGGACAGGCTAAGGAAAATGAGGATAGTTTATAAACCCCACAGATATTTGAAATAGGCATCTCCTCAGCACACGTTCTTAGTGTTTCTGGTACTCCTGTTGTGCTTCATACCAGGTACTCGCTCATAGTATGTGAGTGATCATAACAGCAGCTGAGCACAGCAGTTCGCCACCTTGTTGAATCATGTACATGTAGCTGACACAGTTTTAAGTGGCCCAAGTGGCAGTCCAGAAGAATTCCTGTTATACACAGTACTCTATCCCCTGTCCTTTCTTCCTGCAGCTTCAAATGCTGAAGTTTCCAGAGATCAAAATGAATCAGGTAAGTATGTCTGTTTCCCAGCTTCGAGAAACTTGCATAACAGGCGCCGTTTATTAGCCTGTTTAGATGTGTTATCAGTCTTGCTCCAACTTACATACGATGTAAGGTTCTCAAGGCGGTATGTGTTCAGATGACTGTTTTGTGTACTGTGAAACCATATATTCCTTAAGCAGTTACCAGCTTTCCAGAGGAATATGCTGCCACCATCTTCACAGTTAAGTGTTTGGGATGGGGGAGATAAACGTAAATGAATCGCATTTGAATGAAATTTCTATAGGGCACATCTTTGCATTTTCTTTGATGAAATGAGAGGCATCTTGAAATACAGGCTTCTAACTGACACAAGTCATTTCTAAATATGTGGGCATTGGAAATTCAGTTGTGAGTGATGTAAAAATGGTAACTCTGTATATCCATAAAGGAAATGTATATTTACTGTCAGTGTTTGGCATTTCAGAGGAAACTTTCCTCCATTGGAATCCTGTTACTGAATTTCTGAATTTCTCAAAGTTGTACAACAGGTCATGCATCCCATATTTAGGTGCACTTCACTTGAGAAGAGCTCACAGCCATGGTGTTTACAGTATTAGTGTTAATGAAAGTAAAGAAGGGAAATGAGAAGAACAGGAGCAGATCACAGACATAGAAATTGGCATATCATAAAATAGTGCTGACATGTGGGTAAGATATATACATACACTAATAAATATGTCAGCTGAAATTAATGGCAGACTTTTGAAAAAATATATGCCCGTAAACCAAATCATGAAGTTCTTCTGCCAATATAAACCAAGGAGAATACCAGTGTTGGGGAGTATATAGAGGGAGAGATGATTTCAGCCCTTAGAAATTGAATAAGCAAAGTGCTTGTTCCATACCATAAAAATGTATGTGCAAGTTGGAGGTGTTGTTCACATATTAACTGTAGTAGCAGATACAGGTAAATGGTCACTCTACCACTACTACCCATTGGATAGCCAGCTGCATATGCCTGCACAGCTGGTCGGGATGTGGTGTGAAGAGAAAAATCCCATTTCCTTCCAGAAATAAAATTATGGTTCCAACCCATATTCAGTCACTTTACTGTCTTAATAACCCAGTAAAATAAATAAACAGAAATGTGTGTTGCCTGTGGTACCATGATGTGTGGACCCAGTTGCACAAGAATATGCTAGTTGGTTCAAACAATAATAAAGGAACACAGGTACATGGGCATGATAACAGTATTAAGCCTGGCTTTATAAAAGAAAGGGTTTTGCTAAAAATAAGTGCAGTACAGTCTAGTCACAGCATTTAGTTACATGTATCATTACATAAATATTCTCCAGTCCTTTTTTATTATTCACTAACAGGGAGATTAACATTAATTTATAAGCAACAAACCCAGCACCATTGTCTATTAACAACATAGCATATGGCTGGTCACAACTGCCTGCTTTAAATATCTTACATGATGTACACAGATATATGAGTCCACACTTATCACAATACTGTCAAACTAAGCACTCCTAGAGTACACTTAACTAGAAGGTGAAAATCAGGCCCATACTTCAGCACCACTATTGTTTGGTTGTACCCGAATACCAGAGATATCACTAGTGGTTGTTTCTCCTACATTCTGCTCAGACAGAACAGCAACACAAATTTTTGTGGTCAACCATTCGTGTCATGATGATGCAGATACTTTGGTCTTCGGTCTCCTAAATTTTTTACGCAAATTATAACAACTTACAAAATTATCTTCCATGTAGTGGTTGTAACAAAGGAACTTCCTGCCAATGACCCTGTATTTCTTAACCCAGCAAACAGGGGCCAAGATAAAGTTCTTTCAATGGGAATCCATTCTCAGTGATGGCATTAGAAGGCATGCAACAGAGAAGTGTGTAGAACAACTGCAACTAACGAAATTTGGTATGGGTGTCCTTTGCTTATTCCATCAGCATGCTCTTTGGCTTTCAAAGCATATGCCTGAAACTTATCTGAGCATTTCTGTGTATTTAAAAAACATATTTATTCCCATAAGTACACTTTTGTCACCCACTGAAGTATGTCAGTAGGTTAAAAAGATAGTCTCACAGATGAATTAGGTACAAGGTAACTCTACAAAAAATGGCCGTCCCGCGGCTGAAATGCAGAGACAATCTATGTTATACAGTGGTTGATGGACCCATGTACTGAAGGTTTCAGCCACATAGTTTCACAATGCAGCATTCTTGCCGTCACTGTGAACATAAACTGGGGCTTTTGACAGCCTGAAGAATAAGTTGTTAATTTTTTAAAATAGAGAATAGACAGATATTTAGAAAGGTTTGGTATCAGTGTCATGTGAAAGTCTGAACAGTAGTCAGTATTTGATCTATAATGTGTGTGTGTGTACCATTACTGCCAGCTCATTCTGTTACCTTTTCCATGCTGTGCCCTTCTCTGAGTTTTGTATTTCTTGACAAATTCATTGAACAAAACCTCTTCTATGAAGACTTAGTTGATTTTAATATTGTATTTTAATGTTGTGTATCTGTGAAAGTGAAGGCATGAGTCCAGTGTCATAAATTATTATTACCATGGCACTCCAATTGGACTATCCTGTCTCAATTTAAATTACAGTATAACTTTTAAAAAAGACTGTGTTTCTGGTATATGGTGGTGGTGATGGTGATGATACACTATTGTTATTAAAAATTTGAAGTTCCCAATTCACTCTTACATTTGGAAGTCTCAAACATATATGCAGTAAGGCCTATGCTGTGTTATACATTTACGTATACATGTACTGTACAAAACTGGTCAGTGAAGTACAATCTGACTGAAATTTGTATTGGACAACATTGCAGCTTGGTTGCATGGATAGCTGATAACCAATTATATTTAGTTTTGTGGATCCAACACTGACTACACAGTTAATATGAAACGGTTCTCTTTGAGATGTTAGTCCCAGCATTTCTTGTTTCATGAGTCCGGTTTCTTCTCTTCATAGCCACGGACCAAGGTTTCAATAATGAACTTGATGGTCACTTTGTAGATACTTTCTACATTTTCTGTATATCGGTCGCCAAGAGTCATCTGCACTGCCTCCAGGAATGGCTGCTCAATTCGCTGAAACAACATAACTGAGTTTATTAATCTGATACTATGGGGAAGTATGTTTGCACTTGGAACAGTGCCTAAGAAGTGCAGAAATCAGCTTTAATTTGTAATCATCTATATTTAAAAAGGACTCTTCTTCCCTTGAAGTGTGTGATATTGGATGTGTCAAAAAGCTGTCTTTGATCACACAAAATAAGCACATCTGAGCCCACACTTCTTGTAGGGAATAATAGTACTTGTGGTAACAATACATCAATGTGTCTCCCTATAATTGTTTCCAAATCAGTTCCATGAGACATGGTTGAATATATGCCACGTCAGTCTACACCACCTTAGCACTTGTTACCTGGTGCTGTGATTAAGCCACTTCAGAGTGCCCCTAAATTTGACTGTGATAGACCATGGTTAAATATTTATGGCCTTTGTTACTAAATTTTATTTTTGTCTAACATAAACCTACACAACAGTGACCATGTGATACCCATATTTGTCATTCAGTACAATGGATAATGAAATATTAAAGCACACCTACATATTCTGTATAAAACATTTTTATATTTTATGATAGGGGTCAACAATCTGCAGGCTCCATGTGATGCTTGTGCCCATTTTATGGGGCCCACAGACACCTGAAATCAGCTGATAAACCTTGATTTATGAACCAAAAAGGAAAGAATAAGTGACACAAATTAGTAATTTATTGTAGTCTTAAACAGTACATTATCAGTCACTGAATATTAGCTTCAAAACGTGGGAAAATTGCTGTAGTTTTGGCTAAGTTCAGAATGCTCCACAAATTATAAATGTAGTAACAGACCTTTGTTCAGTGGTATTTTGTGCAAAATGTGAATGGGACATGAATGTAGAGTGTTATAGTGTGGTTTTGTAATAAGTAATGGAAGCATGATATAAAAGAGAAGGAAAGTTGGTGACAAAGGCATAATTTTTAATGATTCAAGCAGAAAAGCCTTCTTTACTGGAAGTGCAGGTAAAGTGGGATGTGTTCTGTCTGACACAAGCATTTCTACAATAAAGAAATGTAATATCAATATGAGAGAGAGCATGAAGGAATGGGGAAAATAAAGTCAGTCAGTTGAAAACATCTTTGATTTGTCAATAAAACATATATGGCATTTTCTGCGTTGTTCTGCAACAAGCACTGGCGTAAATTTTTGTGTTAGAGATGGTAGAAGTTATGAACACTGTGATGTTAACAATTGACTACATATGATATGATGGCTTTAACCACCATTACATTGGACTGTGGAAGAAGTCAGATCAGAATATGACAATGATGTCTTCTACTTGGCAGTGGGATAGCTGAAGAGAAGTGCAGTGTTAAGTAGATTTTTCATCTGTGAACTGAAGTAAGTGTTTCCATGAAAGAAATAAAGGAAAACATTGCACTGTGATTTGATGAGTAAAGGGTTATGGCTGCCACACTTATTGTGGAGAAAAGAGCGATGTTAATAAACTCAATATGAAATTTCATGCAAGAAGTAAATTGCTATATGACATGTTTTCTGACATGAAGGCCTTTGAAGTGAAACTGAGCCTACTGTACTAACATATCAGTGAACAAAACCGTATGCACTTTCAGTCTTACAGAACTGTTCCTGAATACAGTATTCCATCTCACCAGGCAAATGGCAGAAGCTGAAGGGCAGTTCATTTGCAGCATCCACTGGCTCCAAAATGAATAACATCTAGGTTCAAAGATTGTCATGATAGGAGAAATAAAATCTGAGATTTCCAAAATTGTTTTGTCATAGGCATTGATGATGTTCCAGTGCAGATGCAAATGGAGATAAATTAATTATAAAATAACAGCACTCTACCTTCACTGAGGAAATGAGACTCTACATGAAAATTTTAATGCCATCAACACTTTAACAGAGAAACTGCTAATAGCATTTGGCAGCAGTTAATATGTGAACCGGCATTTCAGACAATGAACTTCTGGGGGGGGGTGGGGAATGTTCCAAGCATACTAATGAAGTTGAACTACTGTGTCATGATTCCTAAATCATCCAGGGACACCCACCTCAGAAATCCCTCTAAAGACTGTTGAAAGAGTCTAATGACTTTGCATATGTCCCGTTTTACTGAATTGAGGTAACATTTTTCTACAATAGCATGTTTGAAATAAAAAAATCTAGCTTCCTATATCTGTGGAATATATGTCTGAGTGTGTGTATCTGGTTTTTCATCATCTCTTATTTTGCTCCCAGAAAGCTCCTATTTATGTTGCTTTCAATGATTCCCACACAAGTAGCCCATGTTGTGAAGTTGAAAGCTTAATACACTTGCAAGTGCCAGAAGGTTGCTGACCCCATAGTTATGTTAACAGGTAGAAACAAAGTGGCACATTGCATCAGTTACAGTCACAATGGTGTGAAACTCTGAGGTCTGGCCATCTTTGGCATCAGTAAGATTATTTGCTAGTGCAAATTATGCATGCAGATTGATGAATAAATTTTGTGGTTATTAATCTACTTGCAGCTAGCCTAACCATAAGAAAATTAGAAGTTTCCTGCAGGAATATCTCATCTTTATCAAAATACCTCATGAAAAACTGAGCATCCTTTATATTTGCTGACATTCACTTCTGTGTGCAATTCTGTAGAAGGTAACCAAACACATTGTGATTTATTAAATGTTATGTTTTCATTTATGATTTGTGTCTACAATTAATTTTTAATAAAATGTTAATTGCTTACATATTTATTTACTTCTGGTGTTGATAAACTAATCCACCAATATTTAATACAACTGACACACACATATATATTTGCTTCTTCAATTTAATATTTCAATATCGTTGCACACTATAGCCACAGAGCAATTTGGAATAATTTGTTGGTGTATATTGTGGACATAAACAGTTGAAAATAAATAAATAAACTCAGTTCAAGGAGAAACTGAGAATACAGAACAATTCAGAAAGAAACAAACACTATCCGAAATACACAGTTCAGAAGCGATGTTCATAATTAGTGCATTACAGAGGTCAGTACAGAGTATGTGAAAGTTTCCTGTGAAACTTAAAAGCACTCCATTTGAGTTACACAGCCGACACCTTTTCAATATTTGTTTCTTCCCAGACCTTAGCCTCTGTGTTGCTGGTAATTGATGCCACTGCTTCAGTAATCCTGCATTCCAGTTCAGGTATGTTAGTTTTTGGCAATGATGGAAATGGACTCTTCATGAAATTGAGATGATTTAATTAACAAGTCCAGATGAATGTTCCCATTGATTGATTTTTCTGCAAATAAGAAAGGGCCGTAAATGTTGTCATGTGAAATGCTCTGAAACACATTCACTTTTGATGAGTCCTGTTCGTGCTGGTTGAAGATTTTGAGAACCCAAAACAGGAACATTGTAGTGACTGATTCTGTTCCTCAAGTGGATTGTGGTCTTGTAACTGAAAACAAGCTGTGCCACCACACCAGCCTCTTCCACTGTGTCTTGAAATTCACAGGAGAACTCATATCACTTGGGTTTGTCATTTCACACTTGCATTTGCTTCAACTTATAACCTGTGATAAGCAAGTGTTTCCAGAGACCATTTCAGACTTTCATCTATGGCGAATTTTCAACTTGTGGCAATTTTTTTCCAGATACACTGAATGGTTTTCCTACAAGTTGAACTGTTTCATCATTGATGTGGGAAAACTGCATTTCCCCTTGCAGATTACCTCTCCTCTTACACAAACAACTTCAAAAAGGAAACAAGCCACAGACCTGTATGTTAGGACTTGCTGCATCTTAAACATGGAATTGTTGACAGCACTTTTAACATGTTCATATCTTGTCCACATAAGTATATGGTGTATGAACTAAGATACTTGGCTTATTCCAAAATCATTTGCATGTGTGTGATTCCATACACACAACTGTGGCACTGACATGCCTCTTATTTGGCAGTATAACTATTATATCTCACATGGAAAAAATATCTTACTGTAATTAAAAAGAAAAATGATGGCAGTATTACTCTTATGCCTGGCATGTAGAAGTTACAATTCCTTGTCAAGGTACAAGCACCATACCTGGTGTGTATTTTCTAGACTGTGTTCTTAGGGGTTAGGACACAATATGTTCTGGTTGGTGGCCATAAATATTTGGAAGAAATCTGCTGTTTTCTGATATAAACTATCTGCTGGAATTCATGATGTCAGAAGGCTACTACCTAAATTATCACCACCCTGAAAGCATCAAATCTAATTGGATGTAATTCAAACCGAATTCTTACCCATATAACTGCTATGCATGGCACATTAATTTAATAAAAATCGAATAATTGCACATTGTAACTGGTACATAAGGCTAGCATCAAAATTTAAGTTAATGTTGCTTCGGCATAAATTTAATTTTTAATATTTTGTTTAATCAATTTTGTTGATAGGCAGTGGACTCCTTTAACCTCATTAATCATTGATCATTAGTTCTATGCGTAAATCTTCCGTATTATGTCCGTTGTTTTTGAGTGACGAGGTCACACATTTTTCCCATGGTTACAATAGACCTAACCGTGGTAAAGACAGAGCGATAATACATTTCGTTTCCAGTCCAATAGATGGAATAACGATGCCGAGTTACGTGGCGGAGAAAACAAAGTCGCGATCAATTATAAATCGGTTCTAGTGTCCAGGGACTCTAAGCGGCTCATTTCCCACATGTTACGCATCCCTGTCAGACGGTCTGGCGTCCCTGGGCCCATAAATTAATACAGTGATACCTCGGCTAACGAGTGACCCTGCTAACGAATTTTTCGGCTAACGAAGATTTTTCGCCGTTTTTCGGACTCGGCTAACGAATGTTTTAGTGGATGCGCGCGCTAACATAAAGCAGCAAACATGAACGGTCGGGCCATTCCAGGAGCTTA
>JGI20166J26741_11274448_pt1 | contig 14066 bp, 11 predicted proteins | sample TergutCu122P5_FD_26741 | JGI IMG/M metagenome (IMG submission 26741)
CTTGAAATTTACTCCGTGAACCGTCGTCAAGGACGCGACCGTCGCCAATGCTGACGACGCAGCCGCGAGCCGGCTTGTCTTTGGCGGAATCCGGAAGATAAAGCCCGCCTGCGGTTTTTTCCTCCGATTCTTCCCGACGGACCACGACACGATCACCAAGCGGTTGAATTTTCATACCGCAACATTTGCTATCCGATTTCGCACAACAAGCACTTTTTTTGGCCATGACTTAATAATTCTCCTGTTTGGGGATGCGGAATGTCAAAAGGCAAAGCAAGGTCAACGAAAGGTAATGCTCTGTGAATTCACGCATCAAACACAATACCGATTTTTTAATACGCTCTCGCGGTTAAAATAATTTGACGACTCAAAAAATTATCGACAGATCGTCAACTGCAAACCGTCATTTTACCCGGAATGGCAGAATGAGTCACTGCCCAAAAAGTTTTTGCCTATTATAACGCAATCACTGTGCCAAAAAAGAGACACCGGAGACAGGTCACCCTAAGTTGTTGTTTTTCAACACAAATAAACGAAAGGTAAAAAAAATCCTTTTTTTGAAAATTTTTTTGTTAAGTACCGGCTGTCAAAATGGCACATGACGAACTATCGTTGCAAGATATAAAAAGTCGATCTCTTACCGTTTGAGACGATTTTGGAACTTTTTCGAATAGAATCACTTCCTTGCTGCCGGATACAGTAAAGGTTTTTACAATAAAACACGATAGGAAGAGTAGGTGGTGTTCCGTAATCTTTGCCAATATTTCTTCCGTTAAAGAATTCTCCAATGATCAGGATAATTGTTTTTTTGAAACGTGTGACCAAGTTATCACATTTATCGATTTTCCTTTTTTTATTGCTGTTTGCCCGCCAAATCTCCGCTCAAACGACGGTTTATCCGGCAGAGGATTTCACGCAAAAAATTACCACGATTCAAGATCAAAAATCAATTGACACCAAACCGGACATTGAAACCGTCTCAACATCCGCGGCCGTCTCTGTTTACAGAATCGATAACATTGCCTCACTTTATGCAAGTCCCGTATCCGCTGACGCATCGGATTTCGGAGCCCGCATTTCGGCATTGGAAGACTCGCTGAAAAAAAAACAGGACAAACCGGATTCCAGTAAGCAATTTGTCAATAAACTCGGCGGGAGGGTTTTTTTTGACTATTATAACTTCACCAACCAGGACACGAACGGTACCACTTTTCCGTCACAAAAAGATTATTTTTCGGTTCGGGAATTTCGTTTGACATTGAGCGGGGAAGGTTACAAAATTCTCGATTACAAAACGGAAGTGGATTTCGGTGCCCCCTCGAACAGCGACAATGCTAAAAACAATCCCTATTCGGTCGGAATTAAAGACGTTTATCTGGGGATCAAGCATGTCCCGTTTCTCGACTATGTGAAAATCGGCCATTACAAGCCGGAAAGCGGTCTAGCCTATTTGGGCAGCACCAATTATTCCACCGCAATGGAATATCCTTTGCCGGCATCGACGTTTTCCTACGGACGACGTCTCGGTGTCAGTTCCACTCACTATTTTGCAGACGACCGAGTTCGGTGGTTTGTTGGAATGTTCGGGGACAATGCGAGAAATTTCGAATATTCGAAATCATACATCGGCGACAATCAGGGGTACATCTTCAACACCCGTTTGACCATGCTTCCGTTGTATGATGAGAAGAAAAAAGAGTTTTTGCATTTGGGTGCCAACTGGGCGTATAATGACCTGGCAACGCCAAACACCTCCGTTAGCCTGAAACCGGCGGGAATTCCAAATGCCGCAGCGGAAGTGATTTCGGGAACGATCGTGACATCGCACATTTCGAGCGGCGGTGTCGAAATGTCGTATTCGCACAACCGTTTTGGGTTGCAATCGGAACTTTTTACCAACTCATATAATTCTGGACGTCATTTATACGGCGGATACGTCGAAACCAGGTATTTTCTCTCCGACGCATCCAGAACTTACGACAAGGCAACCGGGACGGTCGGCAACGTCAAAATGAACGACGGAAGCAACCTGAACTTTCTTGATGAAAACGGTTTGTTTTTTCCCGACACCTGGGGGGCTTGGGAATGGTTCGGCCAATGGGGATTTGTCGACATGGAAAATCTCCCCAACGAAGGAAAAACGCAGATGCTAGTCACCGGCCTGAACTGGTTCTGGAATCCGAACACGAGGATGGTATTTGAGTATATCCATTCCATGCCGGAAAAAAACAGCATCAACGGATCAACCGACGCGCTCGGCATGAGTCTGCGGTTCTTTTTCTGATCTTCACACTTATAAGAAGTCGAATTAATTCCATAATGTTACGTATTTTACTTCTTGCTTTGGGAATTTTTATCATTTTACTGGGGCTGCAATGTTTTGTCGTTCAGGAAATCACAGTAGCTCCGTTTGTCGTACAAAAACTTAAACTCACTTCTCCCACGATCAAAATCGCGGATTATTTGCCGTATAGCTTTCTTTGTGCCGGTATCGTTCTTTTTTACTATGGTTATGGTTATCAGACAAAAAAGTGATGATCGACTGGTATACCGCAGTCGGTATGGATGGCAGCCTTCGGCCTTGCGCAACCACCCTGCGTTGCAGGGTTTCCATATTCATCTTCTGAAATTTCTCACCGTTTTGAGTATACAATATGCCATTATTCATGGACTGCCTGTCGATGGTCCTGTTGCTTCAGGCTGATTTTTTGTTAGAATAGTTGTGTGTAGCATTAATACAAGTTGCGTTTATCACTTGTCATGCCTTTCAGGAGTCCACTCAATGGCAACCCCTCCCCACCATCCCGCCAAAAAACCAAGCGATACCCATGATGTTTTTAATGTACGTCGGGTGCGTCGGCTGGTTGAATTAATGCGTGAGTATCGTATTTCGGAAGTCGATTTGCAACATGGAGATATGCGTATCCAACTGAAAGGGAATGAGACTTCCGCTCCGATGGCGTTCCCAACGGCTTTACAGCCGACAGCGGCACCAGTTTCAATGCAAGTCGCTCCAACACCGCCAATTGCGCCGCCACCATCAGCGGTTTCGGATGATGCCGGTTTGGTTTTGATCAAAAGCCCCATGGTGGGGACGTTTTACGCTTCTCCAAATCCGAACTCGCCGCCGTTTGTCAAGGTGGGGGATTCCGTAGGACCGGAAACGACCGTCTGTATTCTCGAAGCGATGAAAGTATTCAACGAAATTCAAGCGGAGTGTTCCGGGAAAGTCGTCGCCGTTCTGGCGAAAAATGGTGAACCTGTCGAATTTGGGAAGCCGTTGTTCAAAATCGACCCGCGATGAAATCGTCAATGGAAATTCTTCCGCACTCTGCTGTACTCTGCACTGAGAGCATATTAAAAGTGTGAGTGGAGAATGATTTCAATCAAGGAGCGACCAACGGGAGCGGAAAAATTCCAGACATACCTTTATTGACTCTAAAGCCATGTTGAAACGAATACTGATTGCCAATCGCGGAGAAATCGCACTTCGTGTCATTCGCGCCTGTCGGGAGATGGGAATCCAAACGGTCGCTGTTTACAGCGAAGCCGACCGGGGAAGTGCTTATCTCGACCTTGCGGACGAAGCGTATTGCATTGGAACGGCCAAAGCGTCGGACAGTTATCTGAAAATTGATCGGATCATCGGAACGGCAGAAGTCGGAAATGTCGACGCCATTCATCCGGGATACGGCTTTCTTTCCGAAAATGCCCATTTTGCCGATGTTTGCAGAAGTTGTGGTTACGAATTTATCGGGCCGAGCGTCGAAGCAATGTCGCTGGTCGGTGACAAGAATTCGGCGCGAACGCTTGCTCAAAAACTTGGCGTACCGACGGTACCGGGGAGCAAAGGGCTGATCCAAAATGAAGCCGATGCGATTCGAATCGCCGGCGAAATCGGATTTCCAGTGCTGGTCAAAGCGTCGGCAGGCGGCGGCGGCCGCGGGATGAGAGTTGCCCATAACGCCGAACAGCTCAAAACAGCCGTCGTGCAGGCCGCTCAGGAAGCGCAGGCCGCTTTTGGAAACGCCGATATTTATCTTGAGAAATATATTGTCGGGCCGCGACATGTGGAAGTCCAATTGATCGCCGACAATTTTGGGAATGTCGTTCATCTTTGGGAACGCGATTGTTCGATGCAGCGGCGTCACCAAAAGCTGGTTGAGGAAAGTCCGGCTCCGAACCTCAGTCAAAAAACGCGAACGGCCATTTGCGAAGCGGCGGTCAAAATGATTTCCGGTGCCAATTATTCGAACGCCGGAACGGTCGAGTTCATCGTCGACAAGGATGAACATTTCTATTTTATCGAAGTCAACGCCCGAATCCAGGTCGAACATCCGGTGACCGAACTTGTCACGGACATTGACCTGATCAAAACGCAAATTCTTGTCGCTTCCGGTGAAAAACTTCCGTTTGTGCAAGGCGACGTTGTCCATCGGGGGGCTGCGATCGAGTGCCGGATCAATGCGGAAGACCCGGACCACAATTTCCGCCCGTCTCCTGGTCCGATCGACAAATTGATCGTTCCCGGCGGGTTCGGCGTTCGTTTCGATTCACATGTTTACACTGGTTACACGGTCGGTCCGAATTACGATTCGATGATCGGAAAACTGCTGGTGCATCAGAAAACAAGAAACGAGGCGATCGCCTGCATGATCAGGGCACTCAATGAAATGAAAATCGAAGGGATCAAAACCTCGATTCCGCTGCTCCTCAAAATTCTTGCACACGGCGATTTTCAACAAGGAAAAATCGACACCGGGTTTATCGAACGTCATTTTATGAAATAAAGGGACCTGTTCACGCACAATATGGTGAGAAACCAAACCAGTGAACGGTTGCAAATAATGAATGTGTCGAGTATGTCAAAAGGCTTGCAATGGCACGAAACGACGGCTGACAAGTTGCCCGAATTGCTGGAATTGCTGTTCCGGCATCTTGAATCGGAAGAACGAAAAGCCAGGGTCACGCAACTGCTCGCCAATTACGAACACGCTGCGGCATTGTCTTCAAGCGTCCGTTTTCCGGTCAATGATTGTCCGGCAAACGATGTCAACATGAACTCGTTTTTTCATTGGACTCGTGAAAATGAAATCGTCGGCGGGCTTCTCACGATGCTCCGTCCGGATGGAACGGTGCTGGCCCTGCTCCCCGTGATCGCCCCGCAGGAACCTTTCCAGACACTACGGCTCACTTTCGGAAAGCTGCTTGATTATTCCGTGTCAGTGAATGCCAGGTTGATCATGATTCTTGTCGACAGCCAACAGTCGTCAGACCTGTCGCTGATGGAGGAATTCGGGTTCCAAAAAGTTTCCGAATTGATGAACATGAGTGCTGAACAGTCCGTTTTTCCTGAAATCATGACACCCGGACGACTGCGATTTCGGCCTTACACCGACGATTGTTGGAATGAAATGGTCGCACTGGTCGAGCGCACTTATGAAAAAACGCTTGACTTTCCGCGATTGAGCGGGTTGGTGCCGACAAGCGAAATTTTGCGGGGATACCGGGAAAGTCATCCGTTTGAGCCTTCGCTTTGGTTTTTCATCGAATTCCAGAGGCAAACGATCGGGGCTTTGCTTCTCACGCAGCTTGAACGGGCGGAACATCTTGAATTGACGTATGTCGGTCTGCTTCCGGAATTCCGTGGACGGCATTTTGCCCATGAAATCGTCCGTTATGCGCAAAGCATCGCCCGAAAACGACAATGTCAGTTTCTTCTCGTTTCGGTCGACTCGGGAAACACCCCAGCACTCGCCACTTATGTTCGGCTGCGCTTTCATGTTTATGACCGCAAGGAAATTTTTGTGAGGTTTCTGCCGCATGAAAAATAAGCCGACTCACGATTCAAAAACGATGTCCGGCCCGGTATGGGATGAAAAAAGCCTTTTGCAAAAGTCCGTTGCCGGAATTTTGCCGTTTGTCGTGAAAATTTTGGCAATCCTGTTGTTGACCGCCGTCGCTTATGGTCTGTGGCTGCGGGTTCGTGCCGACGTGTTGCGGTCGGAAAACTACCGTTTTTCCGCCGGCTGCATCCGAATCACGGAAATTCCCCCCTGGGTTCCGGAATCGCTCGTCTCCGACGTGCTTGCCAATTCCGGCCTGACCCAACAGGAAACCGTGATCGACGAAGGACTGCTTAAAGAAATGATGCAGGCGTTTCAATCGCACCCCTGGATCGAATCGGTCGAGGGTATCCATGCGAAATATCCGGGGATCATCAACGTCGGTCTCAAATACCGCAAGGCGGTCTGCATGGTGCAAACGCCGAAAAAAGACGGATTTTATGCGGTCGACAAACACGGCGTGTATTTGCCGTCCGACTATTTCCTCAAAACGGAAACTTCGCTCGACAATTACATCAAGGTGTTCGGTGCCAAATCGATGCCGATGGGAATGATCGGTCAGCCTTGGGGAGACGAGGCCGTCGAAGGAGCGGCTCAAATCGCTGACCATCTGCACGTCAATAACGACAACAGCATCCTGCGAATCGCTTCGATCAAAGTGGAAACGACCGGAACAGGGCGTCGTGCCAGGCGGATATTTACCTTGACGACATCCAAGGGAACCGATGTGATCTGGGGCGAAATGCCGATCGCTCCGGACGACTCCCGCAAAGAACGTTTGCTGGAGCTCGTGCGACAATACGGAACGCTTGACAAAGTGCCGGCACAACTCAAGCCGATCGACCTGACCAAAACGCCAATTTCCGTTCTTTATTGAGCTGATACTGTGCTGGAACTAAAAACGAAACATGTCCGGTGAATCGCCGGTCTCGCTGAAATCGATCAAGTGTCCTGTTTTGCAAGTTTTTCGCATTTCAGCGCAACCGGCAGACATGAAAGCGTCTTGCATTTTTTCTCGCCGGCACAATAAACCGTCACGTTCTATTCTTTCTTGGAAAGGACGGTTCAATGTTCAATGCATTGAATTGCCCGGTCCAGTTGCGGGTCGTAATACGGTGACGTTCCTTCCGGTTGCGAAGGTGCGTCGACGACGTTCTTTTTTGGGTCTGTCTCTTTTACGCCGGCCTTTTGGGTGTCGGCGTCGTCGACAATGTCCGTGTTTGATTCACCCGCTTCTGAAACGTCCGTTTCCGATTCGTTGTCGGCTGATTCGCCATTTATTCTCAAACGTGACACCAACGCTTCCGTGTTTTCAGGAAGTTCGTTTTCCGGGACAATCGCCCTCAAACGACGCAGCCGGGAGAGCAGCGCGACCTGTTTTTTCGAAAGCCCGGCCTCGCAACCGGGATCAGGAGACACCCCCCAGACTTTTTCCGGGGAATCTCCTTCATGACGGTTGATGTTTTTCCCCGACGGCCTGACATATTCGGCTTTCGTCAGTCGAAACGTCCCCATTTTTAACGGCAAATCGAACATTTCCTGGACGGTACCCTTGCCGTAAGAACGTGTTCCGACGATGGTTGCGATTTTGTGGTCCTGCAAACAGGCTGACACGATTTCGGAAGCACTTGCACTTCCATGATCAATCAGCACAATCACCGGTTTGTGCCATATCCGGTTTCCTTCCGCATAAACGGTCTGTTGGGAGGAACGTCCCTGGGTGGTGACGATGACGTTCCCTTTTTCGAGGAACAAATTGCACATATCGACCGCTGCGTCCAGATAACCGCCGGGGTTTCCCCGCAAGTCGATGATCAACGCTTTGACCTGATCATGGCGGTTGAGTTCCTCAAGAGCTTTCGCCACCTCGACGGCCGTCTGGTGGCTGAACGTGCTCGACAAAGCGATGTAGCCGATGTTCGGATGCGTTTCAAGCGTGTAATCCCAGGTTCCGTCATGTTTCAGCCGGTCGCCGGTCACCGTCGGGATCATCTGCATTTTCCGGGTCACCGGAAGATCAAGCGTCGCATTTTCGCCGTTTGACGGCTGTTCCCGGCGTCGAACGGTCAGAGTGACTTTGGTGCCTTCGGGACCTCGCAGTTTTTGGGAAAGCTCGTCCCGGGAAAGTCCGCCGATATCTTTTCCGTCCACTTTGACGAGAATGTCGCCATGTTTGACTCCGGCCTGGAGAGCCGGCGAATGCGGCAACGGGTACAAAATCGTTTCCCTGGTTTTCGGATCGAAATCGGGAAACACGCCGATGCCGACCAGCGTGTTTTCGAGTTGGTCATACGATGTTTTCTGCTCGTCGTTGTTTTCATACGCGGCATAACGGTCGCCGTAATCCGTTTGCAGCTTGTTCGCAATCCCTTCGAGAGCCCCTTCGATCACGTTTTGTTCCGACGGGGCGTGAAGCGACAACTGCCGCACTTTGCGAAACGAGTGAAGCAACACCTGCTCGTGAATCGACGTTCGTGACGCACAAAACAACGAAAGAATGATGACGGCAACGATGATGCGAATATTGGAAACAGGCATTTTGAAAGTGAAAAACGAAAAGTGAATAGTGCAAAGTTGAAAGCGTCGAAGAAGTTCGACCGCTCACGCCCGGTCATGTCAATTCCTGTCCCCTGATACCTGCACCCTTTTAATCATAATCCGTGACGACGTTTTTTTCAACGGATTGAACGACACTTCGCAGTTTTCCCCGGAAAAATCGCGTACTGATTTCTTCGCCGGGAACAACGGCGTCCAAATCGGTCAGCAACCGGTCGCTTCGGTCGAATGTCAGCGAGTATCCCCGGCGGAGGACCGAAAGCGGGCTGAGCGATTCAAGACGTGCGGAAAAATTGGCCAGTTGCGCCGCCGAACGTTCCAGATGCGACTTGACGGATTGACGCAATTGTTCGTCAAGGTGGTCGAGCGATTTCTGACGCGGGTAAACCAACCCTTCCAGAGGACGCTGAAACAACGGATGTTCCGCAAACCGTTTCCATTGCTGCTGCGACAGTGCGATTTTTTGTCCGATCGCCCGGCGCAACCTCTGTTCCCAAACCGTCAGCGATTCGGCCAGTCCGGCGTCGTCCGGGGCGATTCGTTCCGCCGCTTCGCTGGGGGTCAACGCCCGCAAATCCGACGCCAAATCACAAAGAGTGACGTCAATTTCGTGCCCGACCGCAGAAATCACCGGAATTTTTGATTCGGCGACCGCCCGCACAAGTGGCTCCTCGTTGAACGCCCAAAGGTCTTCAAGACTTCCGCCGCCGCGCGTCACCACGATACAATCGATAAAATTTCCTTTTTTCCCATTTTGCCAATCGACTCGGTTGAGCGTTTCGAGAGCCGTTGACATCTCCCTGCTTGCCCCGTCCCCCTGAACTCGCACCGGAACGAGTAACACGTCGATGCGCTTGGTGCGACGTGACAATACCTGCAAAAAATCTCGAATCGCCGCACCGGTCAGACTGGTCACGACGGCCACCCGTCGGATTATTTTCGGAATCGGACGCTTTCGTTTCGGATCGAACAGCCCCTCCGCTTCGAGTTTGGCGTGCAACTGCCGAAACGCCAGTTCCAGCCCTCCTTGTCCGAGTGGTTCCATCCGGTCAATCACGAGCTGGTATTTTCCATGCGGCGGATACACGTCGATCCGTCCGTGACACATCACCAGCAGACCGTCGTTTAAATTGAACTTGATTTGCGACACCGACGACCGCCAGACAACCGCCGGAAGCTGGGCGGACTCGTCTTTCAGGGTCAAATAACAATGCCCCGAACGCGGACGGCTGAGATTTGAAATTTCGCCGACGACCCAAACGTCGTAAAATTGCGTTTCGAGTGTCCCTTTGATCAGGAGCGTCAAATCGCCAACGCTCAATGGCTCAGGACGTTGCGACGATTCACCGGTCTGCTCAAGATAATCGAAAAGCGTGGGCATGGTTGAATCTTGGTGGAATATTTTATTGTTTTTCAATTTTAGCGGGGTGGTTTTCAAAAGCCGTTCATGTTCAATCATTATACCATGATGCTGACATATTTGCGTCGGGCAAGCTCGACCGCATAACCCCAAATATTTTGTATTTGCAAAAAACAGTCAGGCGTGTCACATGATAAAAAACTGTATTTATGTTATAAGATATTTCAAAATAATGACTTATGGCAAAAAAACATCGTTTTTTGACAAGATCAACTATTTTTATAAAAATCGGGAACTATATTCTTTGGCAAATTGTCAAAAATCACGTTATAATAGGTATTCCATATCATCTGGAAGAAAACCGTCCGGAAAAGGCACAAAAATCGGATTTGCTTGTCATTTATCGTGCCGGAACTAAAAATAAGCATGTCCGGTGAATCGCCGGTTCTCGCTGAGACGAGCAAAATACCGCATTTTGTGATGTCTTCGCATCTCAGCGCAACCAGCAGCCGTAGAAGCGTCGTAACATTTTTTCCCGCCGACAAAATAAGGTGAAACATGACCCAAAGAAACACTCGTCGCAACGCTCATCATCAACGTCATCTTTCGCTTGAAACACTGGAGAGTCGCGAATATCTTTCCGCGAATTCAGGGTTTGCCGGGGAACCGTCGGCGGAAGCACTCGAATTGCTCAGCCGGATCAATCGCATGCGCACCGACCCGCAAGGGGAACTGGCTCGTATTTTCAGCGACATTGACAAAGGAATCGCCAACGACCCCCGGATTTCCTCTTATTTCGGGAACTACGCTTATCCGTCCGTGGAAACACTGAAAAACGAGTGGAAAAATTTGGTGAGTGCCCCGCCGCTGGCATGGAACGACACGTTGACGTCGGTCGCTGGCGCCCACACACAAAAAATGATCTCTAAAAAGATTCAGGACCATCAATTTTCCGATGAGGCGAGTTTGGAAGAGCGACTGGAGCAAAGTGGGTATTTTTCAACCGCCCAAGGGGAAGGGGTGATTTATTGTGAAAACATCTCGGCCTACGGTCTGGAGGCGTTGACCACCGGTTACGGGAGCGTCGCTTCGTATTTGCACGAATTTATCGCGATTGATTTCGGAAATCCCCTGCATGAACACCGTGACAATCTCATGAATCCGAATGTCACGGAAGTGGGGATCGGTCTGGCCCACGTTCCCGAAGGGACCAAAGGGTTCGGCCCCTGGGTCGTCACGATTGATTTCGCCTCGGTTACCGGCGGTTCCTCCGCGTCTCAATTCGGAGGCACACTCATCGGCCTTGCCTATAATGACGCCAATGCCAACAACCTGTACGACGCCGGCGAGGGATTAAGCGGCATGACCATCACTATCACACAGGGGGACAAGACGATTTCCCAATTGACGACTTCGTCGGCGGGAGGGTATCAACAGCGTCTCGACGACGGAATCTATACGGTCACCATTTCCGGTTCGGCATTTTCGAAGCCGATCACCAAAACGGTCGTGATCGACGGTCAAAACACGCAACTGGATTTTTGCCCGCAGGATTCCACCATGCAAAAGCCGACCGTCGATCTCAATGGTGCGGCAAGCGGGGTCGATTACGCCTGTACGTTCGACGAAACAACCGCCGCCGTGTCGATCGTCAATCAGGGAATGACCGTTGAAAATGCCGGTAACTCTTTGCTCGGTTATGCCTCCGTCACGTTGAAAAACCGTCCCGACGGCAACTATGAAATGTTGTTGGTCGATGTCGGCGGCACCGCATTGACTTCCCGATACGATTCAAGCACGGGCCGGTTGATGATCAGCGGCACGGCAAGTGCGGCCGATTATGCCAAAGTTCTCAAAACGCTCCGGTACGAGAACACTCTGGATCGTCCGCATTTGGAATCGCGAACCGTCGAGGTGACGGTTTCGAACGGAATGTACGAAAGCAACGTCGCCCAAAGCATCCTCCATTTGACGGCGGTCCATTTGGCCGACATGTCGATCGCCGACGTCAAGGTGATTGAGGGGGACACCGGAACGACGGACATGGTCTTTACCGTCCATTTGAGCGAAGCCCCGCGGCAATCCGTGGTCGTCACCTGGGAAACCATCTCGGGAACCGCCCTCGGCGGGACCGATTTCATCCCCGTTTCCAACGGCTCGATCACGATCGGCCCTGATGAAACGACCGCCACCATCACCGTCAAGATCATTGGCGATTACCTTGCCGAATCGGACAGATCGTTCAAACTCAATATCATCGACGCCGCGAACGTCAATCTCGTCAATCATGAGGCGACGGGCACCATTCTCGACGACGATAACATCGAGCCGCTCGGGCGCGTCACGAAATGGCAAAAGACAAACCTGGATTTTGTCGACGGACGGCGACGCTTGTACTCGTTCGAAGCAACTTATGACGGACGCGTCGCCTGGGATGTTTTACCGGATTCGTTTCCCGAAAGAACCCGGATGGTCGTCTATATCGACAGTCACGACGGTACGCCGATTGCATTTTCGGGTATTGACGGAGCCAAACAACATGTCGAGTTCGACGTGACGGCGGGAACGACCTACGTCATCAAAATCGAAGGAACCGCTTCTCCGGAACTGTTGCCGCATATCGTTTCCGTCAAAATGGGGCAAACGTACAGAACAACGCACGGCGAGTTCGAGCTTGTCGGCGACCCGGATCAACCGGACGAATTCGGCATCGATTTTTCCGACGGTATGAGGGTCGGCGTCAACGACGTCTGGTCGTCTTTTGATCCGAATTTGTATCAAACGATTCATCTCGGCGGCGTCATGCCGGATGACATTCTCAAAATCATCGGCGGCGGAACCGACACTCCGGTCAAGACCGGACCGGATGACGAATGGATTGTCATCAACGGCGTGACGATCAACATCGCCGGATTGGACAAGATTGATTTTTACGGAACGGACGGTTACGACGAACTCGTCATTGATTGTCCGAACGGCGGAAGCCAGTTCCGGTTCCAAAACGGCAATTGCGTGTTGGTGACTTCGATGAAATATTACCGCGTTTTTGATGTTGAACATGTCACCGTCAATGCCGGCGGGACGGGAAACGTGGCAACCTATTATGACATGCCGGCGAACGACCGCCTGACGCTCATGTCGGAGTATCTTGCCTTCGAAGGAAGTGGATATCTGATTGAAACGAAAAACTTTCAATCGGCGGACATGTTTACCGGAAGCTCCGGCAAGGACACCGCTTATATTTACGGTGAGAACGATTCCCTGATCGTCTTGAACAACACGACGGCGAATCGCATCGAAACTTCGTCGAATTACCGCGTCTGGAATGCAGACCGTATTGTTGCCATTGATCTTGACAACGACGCCGACAACAAGGTGGTCGTCGTCAATTCGCAACCGGACGATTATTTCGATTGTTCGCTCGGCTATGTTTATGGAACCAATGCCCGGAGGTCGGTTTCTTACGAAATTTCCGGGTTCAAAGACGTTGCCATCTCCACCGTAGGCAGCAATAATTGCGTGGTGAACCTGCCCCCCATTTCCGGAGAAACCACATTGACCACCACCGAGACTCAGGTGATTGTCGCCAATTCGGAAAAGCGTCTTACGGTCCCGATCTCTTCCGTGGTGACGTTTCAAAGGCAGCTTTCCTTTGGTTCCCAAACAAGTTTGCAATCAAGCGGCCTCTCCGTTCAATCCGCTCCGCTTTTGGAAAATCAACGGACGGAGATACTGAATCCGTTAAGTGCCGTCGATCGTCTGTTTGAGACGCCCCTTTCAGATGCAAAACAAAACGCCGGCGCGAAAACCGGTGAGTCGTATTTCTTTTCCCCGGTGGACGAGCAATGCCTGCAACCGTTGGTGATCGAACAATTGCGAAAGGAGAAATCCCGTTTTGCAACGAATTGGAACGACATGGATTCGGACGATGACAATATGACCGACCTTGCGGCATGTTTTGCGAAGAATCTGGAAAAACTCGACGGACTGGCCTGATATACCGGCTGCGGTATATTGTTAGGTTGGTATATTAGAGCAAATTTGGAATTGGTCTGGAGTTTTTCCGCTCCCGTTGGTCGCTCCTTGATTGAAATAACTCCTCCAAACCAACTCCGGATACGCCCTAAGGAGTCGCGAAAAAACAAGTTGTTCAAAAATAGCAGCCACAAGCGTAAGCGCGTGGTTAATACCCCGTTGCTTACGGCAAAAGTATCTCCACAAGTTCAGCTTGACATTGCGTTGGTTACGGAAGTTGTGTAAGATACGCGGTATGGAAATGAGAATTTACAGGGTGCCGTGGCAGT
>JGI20166J26741_11275559_pt1 | contig 14065 bp, 7 predicted proteins | sample TergutCu122P5_FD_26741 | JGI IMG/M metagenome (IMG submission 26741)
GCGTCATGAAAATCTGTTCGCCCATTCCTAAACATTGTGCACCATTTTCGGACACTGGCCGCGTTCATAACATGTTCGCCATAGACTGCAACAAGTCTTCAGTGAATTTTACTGGGTCTAACGTTTTCCGCCTGCAAAAACCTAATCACGTCTCGCACCTCACAGTCGGCTGGATTTGATATCGGCGCGTTCATTGTCACAACCCGTTACACTCACAACGTGAAAAAATTCGCTGTACCAACTGCACTAGGTAACTATCTACACTCTACTGAGCACACCACATGACTGATCTGGTACAATGAAACAACTGCGCGGGTTGTATGCGCAAACGTTCTTTACTTTCCGAACGACCTTCTTATTTTACACCAGTTATGCAGTAGTCGTTAAATATCCATGCACCCAGACAACTTTCAGTCCAGTGATCGAATCCGGTGGTCAGCTAACATGTAAGTTGTTGTGTATTCTCTTCTGATCTGAGCATTGTGACATCAGTAAACAGCACCAGGTGTTCGGCTGCTAGTTGCTAATGCTCTTAACAAACAGTGAATTAGTAGATTGCTGTCTGGTAATCGTCACTAACATTTTATTAGTTTCTTAACGTGTCAGAATAAACGACTGGATTCTACCAAATAAAATGGAAACGGGCAGCAAAGTTATTGTTCAGTTACTCAGCGCTTTTGCAAGACATGAAAATTGCACCTCATTTATTCTTGACCACAATGACCCTTTTTGTAAAGTTGATATTCCAGGTCTTCCAACAAACAGTGCTTATGTTTTGGACTGAATTTTATCCCATGCCTAGAATGAGAAATAATTAACAAAAAAGATAAATATGACTCCTTCTGTTAGTTCTTTATTTCACATTAAAACTTACGAGTAAATTTGGAGGCATAGTGGCTTAAAACCGGCCTGATTCGGTAAGCCGGGGAGCAGGTTTAAGGAGACCTTTGGGTGAGAGGAATACTTTCGACCTGCTGGTTGTTGTGCAGGTTTCATGAATAAATGATTGTGTCCTTTTGAACGTTGGCAATGTAAAGTATGCTTACTAGTGGAAAGAGTCCGTTGAAGTTCAAAGGAGAATGATTTGTTTTTTATCTTTATCTCTCATCAGCTCTCTGCCTTTTTATCTCTTTCGTGCCTTCATTTTCTTGACTTTTTCCCGTATTCCTGGCCCGTCCCTTTTATTTGACCAGGCTGTTGTCATTACCAGCTCTGAACTGTGTCACGTTGAAACATTGAGTTAACGTTACGTCTTTATCCTTATCCTTCAGCTTGAAGTTGCCATGGAGACGGCGTGACAGAATGATAATCCATCACCTATTGCTATGCTATGTAAAGTGCGGTTGAATTGAGGTCTCCGTTCTTGTGGGGTTTGGCTTAGCGTCACTGGGCAATTCGTGTCCGACATTTCAGCCCTTGAAGATGGGTACGATTAGGTTGTCTTGAAACATCAGGCACCATTGACACACTGGCGCTGTTTCGACTGCATGGATTATAACTGAAATGAGATGGATGGATGGTAATGAAGAGTGACTAAGAAAGGAATTACGAGGAAGCAGTCCTGACGTATTTCGGATCGTTGCGGGCTTCAGTCTAAGTGCGGAAAATAAACTTCTGACGTTTTAATGGTTCTGCCCAATACCTCGGGGAAATTGCTCTAGTGGTTCGAGTAATATGGTATACTGTAGGCCACGGTGATGAACGTCCTTCCTCATTCATCATTTTTGGTCGCCTTCATTTTCGACTTATAACATTTACGTATTTATTTACTTGCTGACTTGCTCCATGGAGCAGAGTCCTTCTCGAGAAACTAACCGTTTCTCAGCTAGTCAAATTCCCCGCAATTTATGAAACCGGAAAGTTCATTACCGCGTTTACAAGTGCCCGCCAACTGTCCCTGTCCTGATCCAGATTAATCCAGTCCATGCCACCGCATAGCTGATGCGCTGCTTCATTTTATTCCCTTTTTCTCTCAAGTATTTGACGAATGCGGAATATATGATCAATAGTTGATCTGTTGCGTCGAAATCCACACTGATGCTCCAAATAAATTCCTGTACATATGGAGTTAGCCCTGACAGCCGGATGCTGGATAAAATTTTGTTTTGTGTATTTATGAATGTTTCGGTGTGGGAACATCGTGCTCTGAACAACTTGAATTTTTGATGTGGCAAAGTCGACTATCCTAACACCATTATCATTACTGTCCTGACGTAGACTCTCATTCCTAATTGTCGGTTTGAAAATATCCAGTCTCCCCAATTTTGCATTAAAATCTCCTGACAGAATTTTCAAATGGTACTTAGGTAAATGATCGAAAACCCGCTCTAATTCTTCTTACATGTCTTTTGAATCATCACTATTCTCCTTAGTTAGTGAATGCACATTCAGAACAATGATATTACACCAGCGACCTCTCAGAACTATACTTGACATCCTGTCGCTAACAAACTGGACTCTCTTAACTGCTTACAGTATTCTGTGGTGTACAAAAAACCCTGTTCCCAATTGATGATTTTCGTTTCCTTTTCCATAGAAAAAAAATTTAATCGCATACTCTTACAGTGCCCCCCTTTGTCCCACCTAACCTCCCGTACACCCACGAAATCTAATTTATATCTTACTACTACCCTGGTTACTGTTGCAAGTGAACCTGACCTATACATGCTACTGACATTCCATGTACCAAATCTCTTGTCCCCTTTCCATTGCTTATGTCGCACCAAAGGATCAGTCCAGGTCAGAGGCACGTATATCCATTTCGTGACAAGGCCAGTTTTTACGGAGAGGATTTGTTAGTTCATGAGGCACCCCAGTTCATTTTGTACGGCCCCAACACTGATCTTATTACGATCATAGAATGTGATCAGACGCGTTGGTAAAATTGCGAAAAGCGACTGTTAGCTTCGTCATGTGTTTGTGTCTGTCCGTCTGACCTTCCGTATAACACCGCTCCTACTTGGCGGATTTTCATGAAATTTAATATGGGAGTATTTTCGAAAATCTGTCGAGAAGATTAATGTTTCATTAAAATGTGACAAGAATAAAGGGTACTTTACATGAAGACCAACATACACTTTTATCATATCTCGCTCAATTCTTCGTAGAATAAGAAGTGGTTCAAACAAAAGTTGTAGAGAAAATTAAAACACATATTTTATGTACAGTAACTTTTTTTACGAAAATCTTGCCGTTTGTGAGATAATGTGGAAAAATACTGTAGAGCCGGGCAGGCCACATTGCATTTTGGATACCGAAGACTACAAATACACACTCAGAGTATGTAATACTTATTGTTTTTTCACTACAACAGTAGTTGCACGAACGCGCCTCAATGTTAAGTTATACATACATTGCCTGTCTTGTCAGTTCTGTGATATAACATGTTGAGGTTGAAGAGGATCTGAAGGTAATGAGAATAAGAAATTGGCAAACATGGAGGACTGTATTGGAAGCCAAGGTGCACAATGGGCTGTTGTGCTTGAGGAGGAGGAGGAGGAGGAGAAGAAAGAAGAGGAGGAGGAGAAGAATAAGAAGAAGAAATAAAACATTTTAATGGCGTTATTAAAAGTCTTAAGTAACGTAAACGGCGTGTATAATTTTAGTGAAAAGAATTGCCCTCTGTGTTGCTTGCAGTATAAATCTGAGCACCTTTTGTCTAAAGAAAATTTTAATAATATGTTACAACAGAGTAGTTTTGACTTGTCCCCCACTCCTGTTGCATTAACCACACGCTTATTTAATTCCTAGTCTTTTTTTATGACTATCAAATCTGGTACAATCAGCTGACTGTCGCCAAGTCTGAATAGCACGATTTTTGTTACATATATTTCGTTATTCTGCACATCATGTCACTAGTGGATAATGTATCTTTCCCATGCCAGTTAAACTAGCATGATAATTAGAGAGTAATTAACTAATGAATTTTCTGACACCAGGCGAGATTTAGTCTTCCACTCCCCTCACTACATCATTAACCAATACAAGATCTGATGGTGAATACATCGACAGATGAATTGTGGTCTCGAGGGCTGTGTGTGCTTTTTTTCATTGCGGATTGGTTCAAGAGGAATCGGGTTGAGGACTGGAGAGACAGAAAGGGACCCTAATTCAAACATTTGTGTGTGTTGCAGATACACACACACACACACACACACACACACACACACAGAATCTCGCGCGGGGTTTATCGTAACAGACGTAATCCGCTGGGAACGGAGATGGAAGATTGGGAGATGGAACGGTTTAATGTTACTCACCTTGATTAATGTTAATGGGAGACGAGGAAATTATCAGAGGTTGGTACTGCTGAAATAAGTAGCGTGTATGCATTACTGATTTATATAGCTCTCTGTTGTGCTTTGAGATTTTTCATGCACCATCTGTGATTAGAGCAATAGCTGCAACGAGGGTGAAGCGGCTGCAGTATCAACATCACCCCTTCACCTAGCGACGAGTGTAAAGTTCGCAAGGAACTTAGACCTACCTCCACTTCGCCTTACCTCAATAGCGCAGTACTTAAGCACGGGGCAGCGATACTGCGCTAACTTGGAGACGTTTCTTATTTTGTTTGATGGACATAACGGATTTATAGCTTAGCTTATCAGAAAGAGCGTTTTTAAAATTATGTAAAGCAAACATTTAACGTAATAATTACAATGTTTTATTCAATCACCATCAGCATAACTATTTATTAGTGTTTTTATCAGCTCAAATTACAGGGCTACATGTTTCGGCCACAAGGCGGTCGTCTTTAGGCCATTACGTTACATAAAAATATAATTACAATTAAAAGTGTATTTTCGTATGGTTAGGTTGCGGTCTCATTTCTTGGATGTTACAATGTACGTGTCGAAATAATTTTTATATTGGCCTTGTGGTCGGAACGTGTAGCCGTGTAACTTCATCTGATAAGACAGGTAATGTACGTATAAACGTAACATTGAGGCGCGCTCGTGTAACCATTGTTGCAGTGCAAAATCAATACGTATTACATAATCTGACTGTGTATTTGCAGCCTTAGGTATTCAACATGCATTGATCATGCACCATATTGTTTGTAGCCTGCGCTGCTCTACAATATTTTTCCACATTATCTCATAAACGGCACGATTTTCGGGGGGGAGGGGGGGTTATTGAACATGAAATGTGTGTTTTGATTTTCTCTACAACTTTTGTCTGAAACATTTTTCATTCTAAGAAGAATTCAGCGAGATGTGATCATAAATGTACACTGGTCTTCATGTGAACTACCCGTTATTCTTGTCAGATTTCAGTGAAACTTGAATTTTCTCGACAGATTTTCAAATATACTCAAATATCAAATGTCATGAAAATTCGTCCATTAGGAGCCGAGTTGTTCCATGCGGACGGACTGACGGAGGGACAGAAGGACAGACAGACTTGACGAAGTTCATAGTCTCCTTTCGCAATGTTTCGTACGCGCCTAAAAACACAAATAAGTAGTTGTGTTGATCGACATTAAATACTACTTTGTAATATCAAATAACACAGTGGATTGTCCAACGTAAAGATTGTGATATTTACGGTTTTGAATCTTTGCCTCACAGAAAACACCCGGCGCGTAGTGCTGTGTAGGCAAGAAGTCGCTCTTTACTGTCAGAGCCTCACGAATCTCCGAAGTACACCGTTTGGAAAACAAATTCACAGTCTCTCCATAATAAAGCAGGTCTTGCATGTAGTAACTCATTGTGCTGTAAGTTTTTAGTGTAGAATGACTTCGTTAATCTCTGTTTATTTAGCGACATTTACTAAAATCAGAGATTAAGCCTATATAGATGATTTCGGATAGCAGAATACCTTACATCTTTTTTCTTTTTTAGGCTGACCTTTTCTACCACACCATTGTAGGCGTAGTGAGTTTTTGTTACACCTGATCGCACCCAGTGACGCACACCTACACCTACACACACACACACATACACACACACAACACACACACACACACACACACACACCGTAGAACTCTGGACGAGGGATCATCCCGTCGCAGAGAACTCTACCTGACAACACACAGCACTCGCAAGAGACAGACAACCATGCTCCGGTCGGGATTCGAACCCGCAATCTCAGCTAGCAAGCGGCCACAGACCTACGTCTTAGACCGCTCGGCCACTGGGATGGCCAGAATAATTTAAGCAGCCTGATTAATGAAATATGTAATGAGGCTTATGCGGGATGGGCAGTTTGTGGTCTTTTTGAATATCGATAGCGCTCTACAGGCACAGTGCCCAAGACGTGCGGAGATTATGCTCCAATATGGCCCTGCAGTGAACGCAAATACTAGTTCTGTCGTATACAGAACTAGTTGGGTTCACTGAACAAGCAGCCGCGGAAAGGCTGTTGCGAACTTTTAACACATTTACATTTCTTCGCTAAAACGTACGAAAGAACCGAATAATGAGTCAACTCCGTTAGGCACGCTGCTCACAAAGAATTACATTTATGTGTTTTTTTCAATTCTGCCAACTCTCATTAAGCGATTCTTGTTTTTTAAACGCGTTTATCGCAAAAATTCGTCTGTTTTATTCAAAGCGTTGTTAGGTTGAGGTAGTTTTGCGTCCAGATTTCGAAGCTTAATATTGGAATTAATATATAATATATAAATTGGCATAACTTCGTTGACCCCTACAGTGCAAGCAGTAGCTCCAAGTAAAGCTCCAGTGAGAGCCAGTAATAGACGTTCAGTGCTCGAGGTGAGGCAGTAACTGATACGAACAGGTGTAGAAGTTACAGTTGATGAATGGAATAGCATTATTTACAGAATAAACGAAACACGAGCTTACTGTTGATTACGTATTTTATTTATGTTTATTATTTAATACCATTACGTAGGAAGAGAGAGTCTCTTTTCCTACATGTATATCGCTGTACTGTACAGAGCTTGACACATTGCACACGGAAATAATGGAATTCTGCGAAATTTTAATTTACGTTGGTGGCCAGGACTTTGTGTGCAAAGTATTGTTTGTTAGTTGATTTGGAACTGCAAGTCGGAGACAGCATCCAAATGCATAGGTCGGCCTGCGAGTCTGCTCCTGGCTTTGTATTTGATGTATGCCAGTTTACAGGGACCGCAGAACGTAAGGCAAATGTAATGGATAGTTTTGCCAATTACGGCAGCCATTTCTGGTACAGTGACCTTTTCTCCTGACTTAAGAAATTTCCACAAGGCACTGAGTCGTTTGTGTTTGGACAGCAGTTCTGCTTTAAACTGCAAATGCTGTATCGCATTGTGGAACAAGATTTTACAGAACAGAATTAAGTACTTATTTCCAGTGCTCCGCACAGCGTAAAACGGCGGGAGGTCTAGTATTATTGTTCTAAAGAATGAATACGTTATTGCGAGATGCGAGGTTCTCACAGCGGAGTTTTTGAAGAGTTTGATATGTGACGCCGTGTCAACTGGTAAATAGTTTAAGACTTTTCAAAGGATCCCGGTACCTTTATCATCAGGGCCAAACAGTCGATGAAGACTACTTCACCCTGAAAATGACACTACGAACCCGGTAAACGTCGTTAACTACCAGGCGATACGGTGGCATATCCCAGAAACATAAATCTTCGAATACGTTGTTGCTGCCGCCGCCGACACCCATACGTATGTAGCTAGTTTTCGAGTTTTATGCCAGATTACTTTAATTTTCTGGAGCTTACAGCGAGTGCCTCCAGATGTGGGATATGTCACTGTAGCACGTGGCGTTCGGGTTAGCATTCACAGTCTGTGATTAACGGCTAACATAGGAAGGTAATCACAAAGTACCGAATGCTAGGCGTTTGTCGAATGTAATATATGTTCAGGTCTTTCATGAAAGTTGACTGTCCGGATGCATCTGCTTGTAAAGTGAAATTGCACCTTATTTCCAAACCACGACACAAGAACCGCGTCTGATTACTGAAATTATTTGTAACCCTACCTAGAAAGATGACCAGTTATTCTCGTCTTTCTATTCATCTGCAAGCTTTGAATATATTCTGTAGGCACTGTGCTCTTCATGTTGTAGCCAGTGCATAAAAATTACCGTGTTTATTCCATCTTTTCACCATTTCTCTACTCCCCTACATGCCCCGTGTAACTTTAGAATGTGTTCGGTTCCATGACCATTTGTGGAGCGACATTAGTCCATTCTTTTCGAGACTTAGGTTCTGATAAGGCGAGGAAATAATTGCTGTTTGTTCTGAACTCTGTGGGGAGAACATGGAAGTTTGTAGTCAAACTTGGTGGTAAATTGTACACACTATCTTCTGGTTTTTTCTCATGATGTGGATGGAAGCATACAACCTATAAAAAACAGAAGCTTCAATAGTAGCTAGTAAGGAGACTGGCCTAGAAGCAAATGTTGAGAAAACCTAAGTACATGGTCATGTCGTGAGGCCAGCATGCAGGAAAAATCACAGCATAAAGATAGGTAATAAACCTTTCGGAAGGGTGGAACAGTTAAAATATTTCGGAACAAGATAGAAGTCGAAGTTTCATTCACAAAGAAATTAAGAGCGGATTGAAGTTAGGGAATGCTTGCTATCATTCAGTGCAGAATCCTTTGTCTTCCAGTTTGCTATCCAAAAATATGACGATTAAGATATACAGAACTGTAATTTTGCTTGTTGTTTTTATGGGTGTGAAACTTGGTCTGTAACACTGAGGGAGGAACATATCCTGAGGGTGTTTGAGAATAGGGTGCTGAGGAGAATATTTGGGCCCAAGAGGGACGCGGTATCAGGGGAATGGAGAAGACTATATAAAGAAGAGCTTTATGATCTGTGCTCCTCACGAAACATTATTCGGGCGATGAAATCACGAAGGAAGAGATGGGCGGGGCTTGTATGGGAACCAGGAGAGGTGCGTACAGGGTTTTGGTGGGGAGACTTGAAGGGAAGAGACAACTTACAAGACCTGGGTGTAGATGGGAGGATAATATTAAAATTGATGTTCAATGGACAGGCTTGATCTAGCTCAGGATAGGGACAGGTGGTGGGCTGTTGAGAATGTGGTATTGAATCTTCGGGTTCCATAGAATGCGGGGAATTTCTTGACTGGCTGAGGACCTGTTAGCTTCTCAGAAAGGATTTTGCTCCATGGAATTGTTAGTTAGTTAAAATAGGTGACACGTAAAGCAAACATTAGGCTTGAGATGGTTATCCAAATTGTAAGAGTGAAAATTCATCAGTACTAGAAATTTTCTTCAATTCTGCAATGACATTTGTCTTTGAAATAAGATGCTGTAGTAACCTATTCTCTATCTTGTTAAAACGTTTGTTTCTCCGTAACTGACATAGACAACGCCATTTTTCTCCAAACCGTTTGTAACTGTTTGCCGTCATGACCCGCCGGTGTACTGGCACAAATGAATGTAATTTATTTGCACTTTTTGTATATTGGACTGTATCTAGGAGTTTGATTTAATTGTTGTCAATAAGTGGTGGTATATCCTGTATACCGACCATTTTCGTTATACGGCTATGATACGGCCTTCTGGAATTAGTATCATTTCATTGCAGTCAGATGCAAGAGTTGTTAACACCACGTCTCCTTCTTTTGGAATTAGGTTGTAGCAGTTCCTGGATATAATATGTAATACGGTATATGTATTTACCGCCATGACTGTCTGGGAATTAAATAGTGCCGTACCATGCACGCTGTATTTTTGACTAGACTGCTGTGACTCTATCCCATAACCTCATTTGTGAGGCCGGAATACACTACCTGAGGGTGAAGCTGAAAGCGGAAGGCGCTCATAGACACACATCCTATCCATTACGCCGCTATATTAGATGCTGTAATGGGAACTGTTGAAAGGTAGGTCATCCAGAGTGCTGTGAATGGGCTGAGCAGCACAGTCTTGCTGTGGAACTGCCACGATTTTGGAGGGGAAAAAATCACTTATTTCTTGTCAAAGATTGTTAACTATGGTGCAAGGATATTACACTTAGATTTGCCACGTTTCTATAGTATGCGCGTCACATCGAATTGAAGGCGATCCAAATCTTCGGAAAGTGGGTCTGTTCGCATCCTCGGGGAATAGACTGGAGGGCGCCTAAACGCTTGTGCCTGACATACTGAGCTATTTTCAGTAACTGGATCATTCGTCCAGGCCTGCACTTTAAATGCTAAACGCGAAGTTTAAGGGTGCACGCCATGTAGGCGTGTAGGAGGAGTAGAGAGGTATAGCTCCACTCATTCTTAACCTCAGCATTAGATGGAGGTGAGTGGTTAACATCACAATGCTGCCGCTGTATCGCTGGGGAAGGAACACCTGGTACCCATTGATTAGAGTGCTGGATGTACTCCAGAACCGGTCTGGAGTTTTTGGAGAACAGAGAGGAATGTGTTGCCCATGAGGGAGATTGAGTCCCAGGATTCCACATAGCCTAGTCACTTAAAACGAGGTGTATTGTTAAATGCGCTAACGTGTTCAGCTTTGATTTTGTTTGTTTAAAATTTCTTATCTATCACATTTGTCATTTTCTTGGTAAATATTAATGTATTTTTAAAAATTAAATCAAATTGCGAGCTCTGTAAAAAATAAAAAAAAAACACTTTTAGAAAGTTATGGAAATGGACGTCTGGCAACAGTGGCGTTTTAGGAGCATGCTGGTATGTAGACCGAAGTAGCTGATACAGCGTAATCACATTCAGATGCAGAAATATGTTCCTGTTTAGTACGGTAGTAATTTAAGTTGTTAGGTTGCTTCAGGAAAGATTACAGCGTCACAGGACGTGCGGAACACAAGCGCTTTGAAACAGGTCGTATAAAACGTAAATCCCATAAATCGTACTGCAGTTGTGGGCGATAGTTCTAACGCTGTTGTGCAAGAGAGGCTGACTTGATGGTGTTGTCTCGGTTCGTCAGTGGGCACAATAAATAAGGCTGGGATGCGCGTCCAAGCGGAAAACGCTAGAAAAACATGCCAAGTGCCTAATCAACCTGCGTGTACACGGTGGCTGGCGTAGCGGGAGGTCTTTAGTTCCACTTCCTCCACTTCCCCCCCTTTCCCTTTCTCGGCAGAGATTTGTGAAGCTGTCATGCCTTCCATCACAAGCCGAGTAGCAGTTCAAATCTTCAGGTATCAGCTTCTACACCGAACTCGTCAGTTCCGTTGCTGCAGGGATTCATCCTGGGACCGGCAAGTTTCAGTCAGTAAGGCTGTTAAGGACTGGAAGGCCGAGGATCTAATCCCAGCGACAGTAGATTTTTATTTTTATTTTCGCCACGACGTCTGGATTGTCTCTGGAGTTCACACAGACTTAACTTCAATAGTCCATTTTAGTCCGTTTGCTAGGATCTTGCATTTGGGATAAGCAGCTCGGAAGACGAAGCTCGTATACATACATGCATTTCCTTGACGTTTGAAATATGTACGTGTATTCATATGCGCGCACGCACGCACACACACACACACACACACACATTCACGCCACCTATACGCTACGTGATGAGGTGGTTGGTCGGTTGGTTGGTTGGTTAGTTAGTTAGTTAATTAGTTAGGCAGTTAGTTGAAAAGAAAATAATGAAGGAAACGCGGTACTCTGGATTCATAAATCGACTTTGCTGTTGCATTTTCTCGAAAATCCGTTTGTCAGAAAAGAAATGTTATTTCCCATCAGCCCATCATGTTACTGAATTGCCTGGAATCGTGAATCGAAATCCTCTATTACCTTTAGATATTTCGATCATATAATTGTATTAATTTCAGCAACATAATTTGTATTTATCCGCAGTATCAAATTTAATGCAAGTCGGTTGCATATTTTCGGAGATGGAACATGAGGATATGAATCCCAGATAGTTTGTATATTTAGTGCCTTTGTTTGTGTCCACAGCTGAGAGAAAGACGTCCCTGGGGAAGGACTGGCACAGCGCATGTCTGCGCTGCGAAAAGTGCAACAAAACGCTGACCCCTGGCAGCCACGCTGAGCATGAGGGCAAACCATACTGCAACAATCCCTGCTACTCCACACTCTTCGGGCCTGGCGGTCAGTATCACTTTTCTAAGTAGGGAACAGGTCAGAGGGTACATATATTAGGCCACGGAAGTGCAGGTAATTGTCCACGGTCGCAAATAGGAGGTAATAGGGAGCAGATTTTAGGCCAGCAGGTCCCGGGGACAGCTTCAAAATACGTTTCTTCAGACCCACACTACAGGTATCGGCATAGACGGCAGATAAGAGAGTTCACACGACAGAGAGTAGCTTGAGTGGGCAGATTATAAAGACACAGGTAAGGATGGTAGGTCAGACATCGGATTACGGGAGTGCAAATAGCAGGTCAGAGGGCTGTGTACGTCGTGGGCGTAGAGACAAGTCGAGCGGCACGACGAGTGGGGGAATGGGGATGCAGGTAATCGGTCAGCATGTCATCGGGACACTACTGACATGTCGGGTGGTTAAGATATGTCAGAGGGCGGAGACAACAGATTTTGGGGCTCAAGAGATAGATTATCGGATAGGTCGGTCAGTGGGTACACGAATTAATTAGTTGTCACAAACAGCAGGTCAGAAACTTCACACGACAGATTGCGGGACTGGGCAGTACATTGTGGCAAGGTACACAACCAGATCAGGGTGGACACGTGACACGACATGTTTTGGGTTTCAGACGACATATTCAATCTGTTGACTCAGACGATGTATTATATATATGGGCATGAGACAAATCAAGTTATGATGTGTTCTGTTATAAAGATAATCTCTAATCCAATAGTAAAGTGGAGAAATATGAGGTAGATGAATGGCATTCTAGTCTTGGAGTAGTGTTTGGTACTATATCTGGTGAAAAGGAATATGGTTGTGGCAGCTAAGGTTCGTATCCGGGATTGGCCTTTCAATGTTTACATTTACGTCCGCAGCGTGCTCAATTTTCGTGTCACCGAGTATCATAGCTGGCATGTGATACCTCACTTCCATGGAGTGCCTAGGTCAGTAACTTAGAGAAAACTGCTACTTTGGTCGACATTGGCACCGGAGGTTGGACGTTATTGGAAACGGCTGACCATTCATTGCATAGCACCAGACTGACTGTCGCTTTCGTTTCTAGTTAGTCAACTTTGTTCTTTGTAACATTTATTATCTACTTTGTGTGCCACTTGTCTGCCCTTCACATCCTCATTGATTTGATATTCTCCTTATTTTCCTTCTTCTTCTTCTCCTTCGGCGCTGCAACTCTTTGTGCATGTTGGCCTCCTCAGTGATGATTGATTTAATCATTCTAATGAAATTTTGTGAAGAATACAGATGTAACAGATGTAGCAGCACGTTTAACAGAAATTTGCTGCTGTTTGTGCAGTGTGAAGACGTGATGAAGCTATTACATTGTGCCTTACGTCTGTTGCAGGTTTTGGACGCGGTGGAGCGGAGAGTTACGTGTACAAGAAGTAAACCACGACAGAAACTTGTACTGAATATCTAACACGTGTTAATTTTCCGCCTTCATATAGAACAAAAAATATCAATACTTAACGTATGAAATAAAGTGTTTTTTATCCTGAGGCCGATTTTCAAGTTCACAGTTCCAAAGTTCTACAGTCTTGAACTGTTCTCTGAAGTGAATTTGTGATATTGAATGCCAGCCTTGTAAGAAACTATTCTTTGGCCTACGACAAATTTTTAAAGAATGTTTTTAAATTTGATGTTTGTGAATTGTGATATGTTTCGACGCTAAATTATTGCAGCTGTTTTCATTGCCTTCACAAATGATGTTATACGTTTCTGCTTATTAAACATATTAACAATCATATGATGAACGTATTGCATGCATCCTGCCGGCCATTTGGTACAGAAACTTTCTTTCATTTATCACACACATTCTGCAGATGCCTCGAAACACTTATGCCAGTGTACGAGTACATAATGTCCATTTTGATTTTACCTAAAGTACGAAAACAAATTTGTAAAGAAACGTAGCGAGTCGCCCTCAAGATTATAAGTTCTCCAGACTTGATGTGATATTGACCGTGCATCATCGTTAATATGTGGAAATAAAATGCCAACTAGATGCAACAGAGGTTTTCATTGCAGATCTTATTGCTTGCTCAACATGTTTCGGGC
>JGI20166J26741_11277782_pt1 | contig 14062 bp, 7 predicted proteins | sample TergutCu122P5_FD_26741 | JGI IMG/M metagenome (IMG submission 26741)
GGTTATTTCGTAAATATGGAATCTCTCTATAGTGTCCATTGACTTCCCTTTCTTAGAGTGGTGAAGAACTTCCATGATATTGTCAATCGGGCCGATGGAGCGTTTGTGCTCTAGTAGGTGCTGCGCGAACTTTGATTTACAATTGGCGTATTTATAATCCCGGAAATGTTCTTGAAATCTTGTAAGGAATGATCTTCCAGTTTGCCCCACATATTTCATTCTGCAGTCGGGGCAAATGAGCTGGTAAACGCCGCTGCCTTCAAATTTATTTTGGTTGGTCCCACACCAACAGCAAAATAAAGTTGCATTAGTAACAAGTATAGTTGTGTATTGACGTAAATACTTGTATATATTTGTTTCGCATTTTAATTTACTGTAAATAAATAAATAAATAAATAAATTGAAAAAAGTTTGTTAGTCGTCCAGTCAGTCACAATTCAAATAAATTTTCAAGTCCGAACTTCATAGCATAATACAACCAAAAAATCCTGAAAAATCAACTACAAGTAACACTTTAAGCCCGTGTGTTTTTATACTTTCAAAAATTTAAAAATAAAGAAGGCAGAGGTAATGTGACGTATGCTGCAGCCAAGACGTCACTTCAGATTCGGGATTTGGCCTGTCATAGCACCTCCAATACGGCTAGGACCACTTCCTTCCACATCCATTACAATCCATTAACAAACAAGTTTAGCTATCATTGTACGCTGCAGAATACAGTCTAAGCAATGACTGCACCATCATATACACAACAAATCTATCAGTGTTCTGAATTACATTTAATGACGTCTCATACACTATATGACCTCTGACACTATGTACTTTAAATTGGAATGGACAAATTCCGTTATTCGTGCCAGGAATTATGTCTATATGTTAGGATCATTACTTCGAATCCAGCTTGGAACAACGCACTTTCTGCTTCTGTGCAAGTAGAAAGAAGTAACCTATCAAATCGGGTTTCAGAATCAAGCTCAGGGATCAGAATGAAAGGACCAGAGGTCTTGGGATATTTCAAGTATTTTACTGTTCCTGCACTGCTTGGTCCTGACGATGAAGAAAATATGTTCCTCCGAAACGACGGTATCCATCTACCAGTCGACATTTGAATATTCACTTCAAATCTCATTCACCTGAACAGATCACTACAGAGAGGACAGCATGCCTGTGCTGTCAAAATTGGAATATACATAAGCAAATTACGTATCAAGATTCTAGTCTTCAAGCTATGACACTGTGCAAATTGGCAACTTTCGGAACAGCTTACCTCTCCATCATCAGGGGAATCTTTGACTACCTATACACCAAGTGACACGCTGACATATCCGATAAGACTGTAATGTTCATCTGCACTATTCAGAGAATCTCGAATCTCACAGAACATACACATCTGTTGTCATGGGAATTAGCAAATCAACAGACTCAACAACTTATCAGTCTATAGTGGCTAAGAATGACTTCAAACGAGGAAAGGACACAGCAGGAATTGGGGCTGTTAAACTGGTAAGGTTACATCCAAAGGATACTGCAGGAGAGGGTGCCAGATGAAAGCATGCAACAGTCAGACCCTGGTGGAAAACTTTCACAGAGATGGGAGAGACATTACTAACCAAACAACTACAGTGACCTGAAGGACAGACAGTAGTTAACACAGGGGTGTCTGGATGACCATTACAGACTGGAAGAGTCTTAAAAAAAAAAGTTACAATGAAACAGAATCAGAGTTCCTGTTAACTTCACCTTCTGAAATATAGATATTTTAATTCCACATCCATAGAGCGCCCCAAGTTACAAAATAAATGAAATTATATTGCTAGGATAATAGATTGTGTATAAAAATATAAACATTTGTAACTAACTAATATCTATACACACAAAAGAAAAGTACTAAAGATGGATGTTATAGAAAAGTCTTTAAGAAATTCAACCTACTATTAAATACAGGTAACAACAGATCATGAAGCTGCTTCTGACATGACAGATTACCAATAAAATAAATCTTGACAAATCATACAATCAGACAGGGACACAATATCTTGCATGAAACAAGAAAAGTTCCTCAGAATTCTTCAGTTATTTGGCAGGAAACAGAAGTGGTTGAGAACCATGTGTTAAGTCTGAAGCATATAATATTACAGTATATAAATTCTTACAACCTGTCCCTTAAGAAGGCAGTAGGTCATTTACTGGGGGTTGTTAAAACTTCAAGGTCAGGCTTACAATTATGTCACCAGTGCAAGGCTGCAATTTTGAAGAAAGGGGGAAAACTTAGGTCTGGACATTTATATACACCTGTATGTGTAATCCTACATACATATACATATATATATATATATATATATACACACATAGAGGCTTACACATATATATGTGTGTGTGTGAGAATAAGGAACTTTTTGTATGATTCAGTTCAAAATGAAAAAAATACCTTGTGTACAGCAGTAATACTTCAAAACTGAAACTAAACACAACATGTAGTCATAGTTTATACACTACAGTAGGTATCAAAATGCAGTACACACAATACCTTGACAGATTTCACCCCTAGATATTGTAAAGTATCAAACATTTAGTGCCCCAATGTAGCAAGGGGATGGTGAGGACAGAATCTATTTTGCACTTGTATTTTACACAAGGAAAGAGAAGATATTTCTTTTTATGTTAACCAGCACACAGCTATGTAGCAGACTGTATGTCCATTATGCAAGGAGCAAATATTTAGGTCAAGTAAAAACTATTAAGAACTGCAGTGGCTTTTAACATTCAAGAAATTTCTAGATAAAAAACCTGCACTGTATCACAAATGCTTGGTTCTCAGGAGATGAGTGCAAAAATGAAGCACACAATAAGACATTGCTCAGTGCTGTTAGAATAAGACTGTAATAATATGATATCTTAAAGCATCAATTGGGCTTAAATGTACTGTGAGTGAAAAACTGTGTTACATTTCATTCATGAGAAGTCTGCTGGAATATGCATAGAACACACATTCACAGCACATACAGAATTTAAAAAAAATATTGTACCTGTGCATGTAGTTTGTATTGTAAGGTGGTTATACACTGAAAGATGGGACTTCCAACAACACATTTCAAGTACAATAAACCTTAAATATTGTAATTTTAATCAAAATTCATAACAAGAGCTATGTTCTTTAATTTTATTTACTCTTGAATTATTTTGTCATCAACTTTACATAAAGTTCCTTTCAGCATTGCAGTTAGAAACCAATGATGATAATAGCATACTACCAAAGGTATTTATTGTGATTAAAAACTCTAATTTCAGTAAGAAGAAGAAATATATGGAACATATTATCTTCTAACATTAAACAGACAGTAAACACAACATCACTGTTAATTACCAGATAATCATATGACAAATTTATACAATAAGAACATATATTTAAATACCTTTGTATTTCCAAACCAGGCTTACAGATTTCTAGATGCCATCTTCTTAATCATCCAGTTGGGCAGGGGAAGTGCTATATAATGTACTGTACTAAAAATGAGAGAAGTGGAATTTGGAAATTGTGGGGTTTCAGGGGTAGAGTAAAGGTGGGAAAATGCCATTTATGTTGTCATAAGAATGACGTTCACATACTTCTAAACTGTTCTGAGACTGAACAATGGAGACAATCAAATCAGAAGTGGCCAAGTAATAATGAGAAGGAAGCCTACAATAAATTTGTAATATGTTCTAAGACTTCAGAATTGATGCAATTACGAAAATTTTTGTATAAATTTATATGTTAAGTGGGAGACTCAGACAAAGAAATTATCTTTGGGAATAGATAAGGAGAGTTCAGTAAAACTGTAAACAATGACAACGGCAGAAAATTTGAGGAAGCACATTTGTGCATTGGGTACTGCAGAACAATTATAACGGACCGCACTCTGCAGAAGACCTGGTGTCAGCAGATGCAGCTCTACGTACCCTGACTTAATTACTAAATAATATATGCTACATTAATATTGGAGCAGGGCAGCCCCGTCCAGAACTATCTGAGGCAATACATAAAAGTCTGGAAATATATGTGCAGTGGAACAATGCTGACACATATTCTTTGCTTTTAAAACATCTTTTTACTTTATTTACCTCAAAACCTAAGAGTCAAAGAAAAATCATATTTGGCATAAAATAAGCCTGTGTTTATCTACAACTTTCATTCTAAACATTTTAACTCCAATAAATATTCAGGTTTTACATTTGGGATGCATGTGGAAATGTAAGTGTAGCACAGAAGCTTATTTTTTTTGTATGATATCAACCAAATGACGAACAAGTTGACAAATTTCAGTGAAATTTTCTAATGTATAATTCCATAGAAATCCACTTTGCACTTCTCAATTTATTATACGGGGACAGACAGACAGACAGAGTGATGCAGATATCCACATGTTTACCAATTCACTGTGAAAGCACAAAGATGAATGCTGAGTCAAGAAAAAAACAAGACCAGAAAAAGTTGGCATTCTTTGCAGCAATTCAAAACACACACGCAACACAATGTGCAAAAGTCCACTAACATGGTAACTGAAATGAAAAAAATTTTGACATATAAATTCAAGTGGAAAGAAACTTTGTAAAGACTAGATATTAGATTTAAGAGAAGACAATCTTCACGCATACTCTGAAGACTGCTGATTGCTGAATATGCTAAGTTCAGACAGGTAAGCATGGTGTAACAATGCTGAGAATTTATCTGCCTTGTGTTGCAAATTATCTCAAAAACTGTAAGACACAAGATAATGAAATGTGGATATACAATGCATATTTCATTTTCCTCTAAAACTTCTGCACTCTGATCAATATTTATCAAGTATTGCACAGTCATATACATCTGTTTTCATTATGTCTATTACTTTTATCTCATATTATATAAAATCTGAATATGCTGTTAAATTTGTGCATAACTCTCTAATATCAAAATTCACGAAAATCCATCACGTTATTCTTGAGTCTCAATTGCATGCAATTTAATAGGCCATCTGCAAGAAGCTAAACAAGCCAAAAATGATTGCATTGCCCCCCACCCACCAAGAATATTTTGTAATTTTTAGACTCTGAAATGAAGACATCAAATCCAATTTCAGCAACACAGTTCACTTAAAAATCTATATAATGAAAATGTAATAAAGGATATATGTTGCATTTCAATTATCATGCACTGGAAACATGACAACAATGAAATTAAGTAGACATACTCTAAATATCATTGACAATATGAGCAATTTCTTCCACCATTTTCTACAAAAACACCAAAACATTTAAATTCATATGTTCTGTATACTGCTTTGAATTATGCACACAACCTACATGTGTTACAAGTCCTTGGCAGCCAGTGCTAGGACTTCCTCGCAGACTTTCTTGTAGCACCATGTGTCACCAGTGAGTCTCTTGCGCAAAATCCCTACAATGTGCTGCTGATGGGATGAGGAACATCCAGCAGCAATTGGTATCAGGCACACCTCTAATTCAAAGGACAGTTTGCAGCTAGAAACCGTAGGTGAAGTCTTCTGACCGCTGGATTCATTTACCATTTGCTCCACTTTCCCACGCAACGTGAAACTGCAGTAGAACAACCATTATGAATACCATAACAATTAAATGAGTTTTGGGAAGTAGTTACAACATCATGTTCATCACACGTTTTTAAATGTAGATGGCAGTGGGCTGTAACTTATTATTTACCATAACCTAATTCTGTGCACATTTTGGCCATCACCCAGAAGATGCCTGACAAAAGTTTACATGTAACTACCATTTCTGTAATTTTTAACAATAGCTGTGTCTTATCTCAGGTAACTGGACATCAGCTTCTCACTATGGCAGCACAGCAGTTCATATGGGATTTATGGTTGACAAGTAGTACTGGGAGAAGTCTTACACTGAGAAAATACTTCTCTTTTCTCCCGCTATTCACCTCTCCATTAATGTTCAGTGCATACCTTTAAAAAAAACCCTTCAGGCATGGAATAGACTTGACCAACCGCACAGTACTGTACCAGTAATCCTTGAGGAGTTGCGACCAAAATTCTTAAGCACAATTTCCTGCTCCGTATATTTGCAAGACTTTCAAGCAACCAATGAAAGCTTTGGATGAAGGTTCCCCCTACCCCTACTGTGATTAGCTCTTGTATTTACTAGCAAAGGCCAAGTTTAATCAGAAATAGTAACAATAATAATCATAATACTATCTCGGTATTTGCCTGCAAAGGCCGTGGAGAACCAAGAAACTCCTCAGTCAGAATGACCAATGTTCTTCGAAGATTCAAACCAGACTCCTCCTGAATACAAGTCTCGAACGTTACCGCTAAACCAGGTTTTTCGGTCAAAAGTCATCAGTTACTTTAAAGTCATTAGATGAGGACAGCCACACAGCTACACATAAATTCATTATTATATACAACACTTTGATCTTGGCAAAACAGACACACGGTTAAGTGCAATGGAAGAAAAATGCATATTCGCAACCACCGTCCTTTTCTTTACCCACATCAAAATCTACATGCGTTTCTGAGTCTACAATCCCTCACATTTCGCCAATAAATTTACTGTGCAGTCCAACAAGGCCGTACTATCAGACATCTTAGCGTCTATACTTTAGAGTAGGATATTGTCTCTAATTGGTATCCAAATTATTTCGAAGTTCTATAGGTTACATAGGCTTTTCGTAACCTTGGGGAATTATAACTCTGTGTTGTCTTGCTTAACTTACGACGTTCCACATGGAAATAAAGCACCCATGTCTTCCCCACGATTCAAGTGTGCCAATGTGGAGGAAAAAAAGGCGCGCGTTAAAATAACAATTGTGACACATTTCGGCAATAAGCCAAACTATTTAAATCTAAAATCTCTCCCACCAAAATGCATCTAGTGGAACGTGTGACAATAACAAACAGTAAAAATGTTAGATGATACCTTTGACGAAAACCATTATATAATTAGATCAAATAACGGGCAACGACACAGTCAACATGTTCAGTATTATCTGTGTAACTTCGTAGTACCAAAATAATGGGTCACCTCACCGTCAATGGAAAGAAGAATCACAGAATACACACCAGGGCTAAAGGATCCCACGATATGCTCGAAGAAAGGAATCAAGTGCATTATGTACGATTTAAGCCTATTAATTCCACACTGTTCATGTTGATCACGAAAACTATGTAAAGATGCAAGATTCTATTTTCAACCATACTTTTTTTTAAGGACTTGTATAGTCATGTATGCGTCACGCCTAAAACTTTTGAAAAAATCGACAGAATTTCATTACCATTTATGAGGACATTATACAATTAAGGGACTATCGAACGTTTGTACATTTCACTTTCCCGCCTTCATTAAGTCAGTACTACGGCCACGTGAACACTGACCATACTTAACACAGGACCATCAAAAGTGTGCAATGAGATATTAAAAAAAGGTTGCACTAATTTTTATTGGCAGTAACAAGACAAAAAAAAATATACTGAGCTACTAAATTGGTAGTATCAACCACGAACGTTCTGGAATTTGCATGTACAATTTGGTATCCAGACATAACACAAAACATGTCTACGAATAGTGTATGAAATCCATTCGTAGTATGTTACAATTACAAAGGCGAGAACGCAACATTATCGTCAACATGATATTATTAATAACCATAATAATTTATCTTGGTTGATAAGATAACGACTTAAAATATATCCAAATAAAATGTACGTTCTTTTCATAATTTTACTTAATATTCAGGTAGAATCTTAATGTTTTTAAATTAGTCCTCATGAACCGCAAGGGAGCGAGCTGAGCTACACGAACGGATCCCGTCAACAGCCATGAGAAAGGTATTTGCGTGCAGCGTTTTAAATGTCTCATATATCATTTTTACATTCAAGTAGAGTTTCGAGGCTCCGGTGATTCGTATAAATTGCTCAGCTATTGACATGCGCTTTCGGCATCGATATAATAATTCTTCCCATGTTTTCACCACCTTTCTGCCATGCATTCAAGAAGCTATCTGTTAAACTTACTTCGAAATGCCTTCAATCGTATGATTCATTACAGCGTTTTACAGCACTGGCGAACAGTTTCAGAGCTAAAGTTCACCAACCCCATAGTCCATAAATTAGCTTTGGGAACAACGCCAGTCACAACTTCAAAGTGCCCAACTTACGTATTCTTGTTCTTCCTCATCTTAGCAAGACAGCCCGATTAAAGTCATGACCTCCTCTATCAAATCGGTTTTCCAGATAGTCCTACTGATTAAGACAAGTTGTACAGCTCACGGATGGAAGATAAGATCACACAGCCACTACCGTCACAAGACAATACGAAGAAAAGTGGAAAACCACTTCAAGGACTACAAGTACTGTCCACTTTATTTTTTATTTTTTTTTTGTATAGCTTATTTTCATTAGAATACATTACACTGATTTCTGAGAACTCACAATTAGATTTTTAGCCTTCAACAACAACAACAACAACAATAATAATAATAATAATAATTCTTTTGTGAAAAACATACTACTTTAGTACTTCGTCTAAGGTACACACTTTCTGCACTGTCCCCATGATGACCGTTCTCCTACAAAGTATTTTCCAGCACATGTGCAGGGCTGTCCACAATCGATAGCAGTACCAAATTTCACACGCCTTCTTCTCCGTCCAATCATTTGAAAGAATAGCTACAGTTTCATATTATTCGATAATCCCACTTCAAAAGAACGCGCGTCCGGCACGTTTTTACTGACGGTGGGAAAATGAGTAGAAATATTAGTCTAGTGTCACTTGGCCGGGGACGACACTCAGCGTCGGGATTCCTTTAATGTGCATATCGGCGTCGTGACGCTAATTTGCATATATCAGAATAATTTGCATACGAGTATTAATTATTGATTACCATATGATATCAAAATAATATGAATATTGATTACTAACTAGCATAAAATCTGAAATCTTACGTTGGTTTGGGCATGTACAAAGAGTGGAAGAAAATAGAATTCCCAAAAGAGTATTATATATGAATTTCGGAACAAGATTGAGAGGTAGGCCAAGAAATAGATGGCAAGATGAGGTGAGAGAGGATGGAAGAATAGTTGCTGGAGAAGGGTGGAAAGAAAAAGTACATAACAAAGAAGAATGGAAGAAGCTCCTGAGAAAGGCAAGGAATCGTCGCATTCTGCAAATGCCAATGGAATGAATGGATAAAATCTGAATACTAGTATTATTAATTTGCAGTTTATAAATTTGTAAGAGTTGAATGACCAGAGTTTCTGACTTACGCGTCTTGACCCTTTCGGGTCAATGGCCTTTGAAGATACCCCAAACAAAGGTCTAAGGCCTCGACTTCATTCACCCCGAATAAACTACTGAATTGTTTGCGATATTTTTGTAATTTGAATGTTATTTATCGATTTGCACGTCATATTGATATAATTCGAAAATATCATTGTAATTAGCATGTTAATAACCGATTTATATTTATTACGTCAAAGTTAATCCGCAAACCCCAGGCTCCTCAATGTTTACCTACGGGAATTGAATAACCTTTCAAGAGCGGTAACCAGAACCCCTCTGAACTTGGGAAAATGCCCATTGAATTTCATTTAATATCACTGTAGGCCAAACGTGTACTTAATATCATCCTAATTTGAATTATATATTGACCTACACTTAATTAGGTCAAATTTAATACTATATTTTAAAAATATCAGCAGGCTCTTTGTCTGAGCTAGTATAAAGTCTTTTACGTGTCAGTGACCTAGGAAGAGACTGGTTTTTGAAGGGTTGTACGAAAACTGGAGGTGGGGGTGTCGTAAGTTTGTTTACCTTACAATGCGTGTTTTTCAAGGGCAGGTAGTGAAGGCAGAAACAGCTGAGATTTTTTTGAAGACCTTATCGTATGAATTATTTCCTTAAATACGCGTAGACTATTTTTCAGTGCCTCGTGAATAATATTAAAATTAGAGATGATTTTTTTATTTGAAGACTTGATTGTGGCGTTTTCACTAACAGGGGTTGTTCTATTAAAATTAACAACACAAGTGGGATCGCTAGAAAAGGTAATACAAGTATTCTGCATAGAACACATTTTTCATTGCGAGTCCAGATATTAAATGAATGGCGCAATACAATAAAACACAGTGTTTCCGTTTATTTTTAACACATTTATATGTAAAACTGCAAATTTATAAACATTATACCGTGTTTTAATGTGGGACGTGATAGTTCAGTCGGTATAGCGACTCGCTACAGGCTGGACGGTGGGGGGATCGAATCCCGGTTGGGGGCGAGATTTTCCAAAACCATCCAGACTGGCCCTGCGGCCCACCAAACTTCCCATACAATGGGTACCGGGTCATTTCCGGGGGTACAGCGGCCGAGGCGTGGTGTTGACCACTCACCCCCATCTAGTGCCGAGGTTAAAGAAAGAGTATATCTCTACTCCCCCTCTGGACCTTCATGGCGTGTTCTAGGGCGAATTTTACAGTGTTTTAATATCATGAAGAAAATAATGCAGAACATGTAGTTGCCGGACTACAACAATTTTGCTAACATATTTCGGCACAAACACTTCAGTGATGTAGGTCCTTGCTTGACAATAATTTTGCATTTACAATCTGAAAAAAGATTACTGTTTCAGTGGGACCCCTTAAAACATTAGAATCACTTCTATTGATTATTTCCATCACAGAATTCTAAACATGTGTTGGTTATGTACTTGCGCTCTGCGGCTGAACATTATATTATGTAGGGAGACAAACAGATTGGCCCTGAGGGTGTGCACATACTCATGTTTTGAAGTTAAATAGTAGTCCGTGATACACGTATCACGGTTGTTCATGTACACCACAGCGTTAGGTAGGGAACTGAAGCCCACTTACTCATCAGACAATGCGTAAATGTTGGTAAACGCGGAACAGTTGTTTCACCCACATATCTAGTCATAAATGCCTAGGTAATTTCTCTGCTCCTTCGGCTTAAAACGCTTATCATTTATGAGTGCTTCCATCACACTACAACTGCACTCAGATACACATCTTGGCACATGATATTCATACGATAAAGAGATGTTATTTAAAATATAAAGGTTTACAGTCTGCTTCTTGTATAATTCCTGCTAAGAACTCAGGATATGGTCCCAATACACAGCACAGAACTCCATTATTGTTCAGACATTCCATTACGGACTTTACAAATGATAACGAAGCGGAATTCTTAACAGCGAACGTGTCGCAGAACATCCCAAGACCAATGCTGTTATCGATGGTAGTTCATGCCTACGCACCACTCAAAGCTGAAAGACCCAGACTGTCTCAGATCTAACACAGCAGTCTTGACTCTGCATTTCCACACTACGGAAATTTAAGACACATTAAAATCTCCTTATTAAGAAATACACGCGACGGCATAGGATATATGTCACTCACTCGCTCACTCGCCTTCAGAAACGGAGTAACTGAACCAGAAACGTATTTTACCTATGGAGTATAATTACGCGCAACGTTTTCAGTAACTTTTAAAAAACTTGAAATGAACGTACAAAACATTACGATTATCGTAACGGTACTACACGTCGTTAAACAGCAACACTGAGCATGAAGAAAGCGGACGGTAAAAGTTAAGCACAACCGCGGCAGTTATGGAAAACAACGAGATCAAGTGTTTTTATAGAAACCACCTACCACCCTCTTCGCAGCAGGTTTTGAAAATGTAATCCGACCCCCGGAGTTTTCTATTGGCCAAGACGTAACGATGGTGTGTAAATATTTGACTCACTAAGCAGATATACACTTGCAATTTTTGAAATGTACAGGATTCTTTAATTATTATTAAGCTCTATGATAAGACGAACTGCAAGAAGAATGCAGCATTCATTGACAAAAGTTTCAATACATAATTACAAGTACGTTCAAAGAACCTATATAAATTGCATATGCAACAAAATTAAGATTATTTCCAATTGCAACTCAATATTCCTTGCCCATTTTAATACCCGAATAACTTATTTCGAAATTACTTGGAAAAGGAAACGAAAATCATCAATTAGGAACAGGTTTCTTTTATAGACCACAGAACAGTATATCAGCAGCTAAAAGAGTAGAGTTTGTTAATGGTTAGGATTTCATATATAGCTTTGAGATGTCGCTAATGTAATATCATTGTTTGGAATGTGGATGCATCAACCGAGGAGAAAAGTGATAATTTAAAAGACAGTTTTTATGGGGAATTAGAACAGGTTTTTGATCAATTTTCTCTGTACCATATGAAAACTTTGTTAGAATTTAAAGAAAATTGGGGAGAGAGGATATTTTCAAACCGACAATAGGGAATGAGAGTTTTCATTAGGATAGTAATGATAATGATGATAGAACAGTAAACTTTGCCACATCAAAAAATTTAGTTGTTATGAGCACTATGTTTCCGCACCGAAACATTCATAAATACACCTGGACCTCACCTGAAGGGAAGATTCACAACCAGACTCAATCACATGTTCATAGATAGATGGTATTCCAATATACTCTATGTACGATCTTTCAGGGCAGCTGACTGTAATACTGATCAGTATTTAGTGGTTGCAAAAGTTAGGGAAAGACTGGCAGTAAATAAACAAGAAGCACAGAAGTTTGAAGTGTAAAAATTTAAACTCAGGCAGATAAGAGAGCTGGAGGTTAGGGAACAGTGTCAGTTTGAGATCTCAAACAGGTTGGGAGCTTTGGAGAATTTAAATGATAACGAGGACATAAAAAGGGTCTTGAAAAACATGAAAGAGAATATAACAATTTTAGCTCAAAGCAGTCTAGGTCTGTATGAACTGAAACAGCATAAACCATGGTTTACTGAGGAATGTTCACGATTTTAAGATCAAAGGAAGCAGGCTAAAATGCAGTGGTTAAAAGACCCAACACAAAGCAATGTATATAAGCAAGCAGAATTAGCGATTATAAGACATACACAACTGCATTGTAAAGGGGTTTATTCCTCAGCTTATAAGGACGCGAGCTAAACCATACAGTTCTTCTAGAAAGACTTTTTTTTTTTACCGTAATTGGCAGTAGAATACCAAAAGGTTTCAAATCCAAAGACTTTACAAGGAAACGTGATAGGAGCAAAGAAAACATTTAACATGTATAACCAGTCATTTCTATACACACATTTACTGATATATATATTTATTTATAACTGTCATAAGAGTAACAAAATGCGATTCCAGAAAATTTTTGAACACATGGCAAAGATAAAGCTTCAAGACGGCTGGGTACTCAGGCTACACACAAATGATGTGAAAATCCTACTAGGAGATTTTAATGCAAAAATGGGAAGAGAGAATATATTTAAACCGACAACTGGGAATGAGATTCTACATCAGGATGGTAATGATAACGGTGTTAGATTAGTAAACTTTGTCACACCAAAAAATGTAGTTGTTAAAAGCACCGAAACAGTGTTGAGACTCCTGATGATGGACAGAAGATCTGTCCGAAACACGTAGAGTTCTTTATCAAAAATAAGTTTGAGAAATAGTGCATCTCGTTGGCTTTTATTCTAAGAACAGACCAGAAAGTAACAGAAAATAGGGGGTATTTAAAAGAAATAAAACTATAAATCGCTCCAGGGCTACGCTGGAGGCCCTCTACTGTGTCCCTCAAGTTTTAAGTCTACATACCACAATGCGGGCCACGAACAAGGGCATCAGCAAACATAATTAATTCCAGCTACATACGAGTAAAGAAAACAACATTTCCCGCGAACTGTAAAGACCCACTGCTCTTAGTTTTAAGACAATTATTCTAAAACAAATACATGAAAAGACCAACAGTGTAGTTACTTATTACATGTATCTTGTGGAAGAAAAAAAACTAAAACAGGTTGTTTCTAGGTTCGGGACAAAAAACGGAATCCAAAAAATTTCATGAACGTTCATTACTAAGTTTTTTTTATAATACAGGACGGATAACAACATTTTCGAATATACAGGGTGTCCCAGGAGGAATGTGAAATACTTCGGGAGTGTGTTCCTTATGTTAAACTATACCGATATAACCCAAAACACCTATATCCAAAGTTG
>JGI20166J26741_11278893_pt1 | contig 14062 bp, 8 predicted proteins | sample TergutCu122P5_FD_26741 | JGI IMG/M metagenome (IMG submission 26741)
ATAAGGACTATGGCGTTATAACCGCGAAGTCGGCCGGATTTTGCCCCGGCGTAAAAAAAGCCATTGACAAAGTGCTTGAGCTTGAAAGCGCGGGCAAAAAACCCATTTACACGCTCGGCCCGCTGATTCACAATAAACAGGTGATTGAGAACCTGGAAAGCAAGGGCATAACGGCGATTGAGAATCCGTCCGAAGCAAAAGACAAAAGCGGCGTTTTGGTAATCCGCGCGCACGGCGTTACGCCGCAGTTTCAGGCGGAGATTGAAAAGTGCGGCATGGAAACCGCGGACGCGACCTGCCCGCTCGTAAAACACGTCCACGACATTATTTCAAAATACGCCGAGCAGGGTTATTCAACCGTGATTGTGGGGGACGCGGGGCACGCGGAAGTTATCGGCCTGCTGGGCTACACGCGCGGCAAAGGCTTTGTGGTTTCCGACGAAAAAGAGGCTGCAAAACTGCCGGCTTTTGACAAAGTAAATATAGTCGCGCAGACCACGCAGCAGGAAGAAACTTTTTTTAAAACCGCGGAAATCATTAAGCAAAAGGCAAAGCGCGCCGTTGTCTCCGACACAATTTGCGCGCCCACAAAACAGCGGCAGAGCGAGACTGTCGAACTTGCCAAAAGCGCGGACCTTGTAATAGTGGTCGGCGGCAAAAACAGCGCGAACACCGCGCGGCTTGCCAAACTGTGCGCGAGCCTTGCGCCTAAAGTCGTCCACGTTGAGACGGCGGCGGACCTGGACGGCGTTGATTTAACCGCGCCCAAAACCATTTTCATCACCGCCGGCGCGTCCACGCCTAACTGGGTTATAGACGGCGTGAGCGCGGCGGTAAAAGACATAAGGCGCAAAAAAACGCTGCCGGGGATTTTGGCCGGCCTGCTGGAGTTTGCGGTCAGCAGTTCTCTTTATACGGCTTTCGCCGCGACGGCGCTGTCTTACGTCTGCATGCGCTTGCAGGGCACGAGGTTTAACCCCAAACTTTTGGCTTTGTCGTGGCTTTTTGTGTTCAGCCTGACGGTGATTAACAGGGGCGTTTCCGGGCCTTATAAAAATAAAAAAATGCCCGTAATTTTCGGCGTTATAGCCGGCGCGGGCGCGGTGGTTTTGGCGGGCGGTTTTAATTTTAAAATTTTTCTTGCCGCTTTATTTTTCTGGCTGGCGGGCGTGATGTATCCTTTCCGTTATATGCTTAACATGAAAAGGTTTACGTCCATTCCGGCGACAAAGGACGTTTTTACCGCGCTGGGCTGGGCTTTTGTGTGCGCGTACCTGCCGGCCTTCGCTATGGGGCTTACTTTTTCAAAGGCCAATTATCTGGCGGTTTGTTACGCCGCGCTGCTGGTGTTTATGCGCACCGTCATTTTAGGCATAGGGGCGGCGCATAAAGATATTATGATAGGGCGGGAAAGTTTTTATAAAGCTTTCGGCGTAAAAGCCGCGGGCGCGGCGATTGCCGTCGTCATGACCGCGCTGGCGGTTGTTCTCGGCGCGCTGATTGCGGCGGGGTGGAAAGTCAAACTTGTGACGGCGCTGCTGCTGGGGAATATTTACATAGGTTTCGTCGCGGCTTATTATTACAATAAGCAAAATCCAAAAAACGTAAAGGAGGAAATCTTGGTGGACGGTCAGTTTTTCGCGCTTGCGATACTGGCCTTTTTATCAAGATTTATTTAAATGAAAAAAATCAAGAGAATAGGAATTTTAACCGCCGGCGGGGACTGCCCGGGGCTGAACGCCGTGGTGCGCGCCGTCTCAAAAAACGCCCTGCGCAACGATATTGAGGTTTTGGGTTTTAAAAACGGTTTTGACGGCCTTGTCAAAAACGAATACATGAAAATAGACGCGGCCGCGGTCACCGGCGTTTTAACCCGCGGCGGCACTATTTTGGGCACCAGCAATATCGCGAACCCTTTCAAATACACGCTGCCGCCCTTCGGCAGTCCGGAGGACCCGAAAGACATGTCAAAAGTCGCCATGCATAATTTCCAGATGAACAGCCTGGACGCGCTGGTAACCATAGGCGGGGACGGCACGCTCAGCATGTCTAAACAGTTTGTGGACATGGGCATGCCGGTAGTGGGCGTGCCGAAAACGATTGACAATGATTTGTCCGCCACGGACCAGACTTTCGGGTTTGATTCGGCCATGGCCATTTGCACGGAAGCCATTGACCGGCTGCACACCACGGCGCAGTCACACCACCGCGTCATGATTGTGGAAACCATGGGCCGCTACGCCGGCTGGCTTGCGCTGAGAAGCGGCATCGCCGGCGGCGGGGACATTATTTTAATACCCGAAATTCCGTATAACGAGGACGAAATCTGCGAAGCGGTGGAAGCCCGCAAACGCAAAGGCAAACTGTTCAGCATAGTGGTTTGCTCCGAAGGCGCGAAGAATGAAAAAGGCGAAATGGTTATCTCCAAAAAAATCGCCGCTTCGACCGACGCGGTGCGGCTGGGAGGCGTGAGCAACCATATCGGCGCTCTCGTAGAAGAGCGGTGCAAAACAGAGGCCCGCGTCTGCATTTTAGGCCACGTACAGCGCGGCGGAACGCCGACGGCGTTTGACAGGCTTTTGTCCACCCGCTACGGCGCGAAAGCGCTTGATTTAATCTTGGAAGGAAAGTTCAACCACATGGTGTCGCTCCAGGGCCCGCACATTAAAGAAGTGCTTATAAAAGACGCCGTGGCAAAATTAAAACTGGTTGACCCGCACGGCGAGGAAGTGCAGACCGCGCTGCGCGTGGGCACAAGTTTCGGCTCAAAGGAAATCAAGTAGTTGTTTTTTCCTCTCCCTAAAAGGGAGAGGGACAAAATAGGAGGACGGAGTCCAATGACATCTTATGAAATAGTTTACGGCGTGCACGCCGTCGGCGAACTTATAAAAAGCAAAAAACGCCGCGTGGAACAGCTTTATGTTTTGGACGGCAAAGCCGGGCACCGCGGGATTGAAGATATTATCGCGCTGGCAAAACGCGCCAACGTAAAAATAGACCGCATGGACGCGAAACAGATGGACGTTTTGACAAAAAAAGCCAACCACCAGGGCATAGTCGCGCGGGCGGAAGCCGTAAAATTTATGCGGCTGTCGTCGGCCATAGACGCGGCGCACGGGAATAAAAAAGACCTCTGGCTCGCCGTGGACGAAATGACGGACCCGCAGAATCTGGGCGCGGTAATCCGCAGCGCGGCTTTTTTGGGCTTCAGCACGATTCTGCTGCCCACGCGGCGCACCGTCGGGCTGAGTTCGGCCGTTTACAAAGTTGCTTCCGGCGCGGTTGAGCGCGTGAATATCGTTGAAGTGGTCAATCTTAACACCGCGCTTTTGGATTTAAAAGACGCGGGCTTTTGGATTTACGGCGCGGACATGGCCGGCAAACCGATAAACAAAGCGGAATACTCCGGCCCCGCCGTGCTGGTAATCGGCTCGGAGGGAATGGGTTTGCGCCAAAAAACGGCGGAGCACTGCGACGCAATCGTCAGCATACCGCAGTCCCAGGGCGAAAGTTTGAACGCGGCCGCCGCCGCGTCAATAATAATGTACGACATGAGGGCAAAAATACAGCTTAAATAGTTTTTGTCCGTTTCAAACTATGACCGAAAAAGAAAAAATGATTGCCGGCCGGGAATATTACGCGCGCGACCCGCAGCTTATACGCGAACGCGCCGCGGCCTGCGCTTTGACGCGGGAATTTAACAACACCGTTGAAACAGATCTTGAAGGCCGCCGCGCTATTTTGCAAAAATTATTCGGCAAAGCGGGCGAAGGAATTTACGTCGAACCGCCTTTCAGATGCGATTACGGTTATAATATTCACGTCGGGGCATGCTTTTACATGAATTATGACTGCGTGTTTTTGGACGTGTGCGGGATTGAAATAGGAAATAACTGTTTCTTCGGTCCCGGCACGCATATTTATACGGCCACGCACCCGCTTGACGTTGCAAAACGCAACGCTTTTATCTGCGGCGGCAAACCGGTTAAAATAGGAAATAACGTCTGGCTGGGCGGCCGGGTGACCGTAAACCCCGGCGTAACCATAGGCGACAATGTGGTAGCCGCGTCTGGCGCGGTAATAATAAAAGACGTGCCGCCGAACGTCGTCGTCGCCGGCAATCCCGCAAAAATTATTAAGGAACTTAACGGCTAGTGTATCCCTACTGTAATCCCGCAATAATGATATAATTGATATGTTATGTATTTAAAAGCCATAGAGATAATCGGTTTTAAATCATTCGCGGATAGGCAGCGGCTGGACTTTGAGCCCGGCATAACCTGCGTCGTCGGGCCTAATGGGTGCGGGAAGTCCAATGTAGTGGACTCCGTGCGCTGGACTGTCGGAGAAATGAGCTGGAAAAGTTTGCGCTCCCCGTCTATGGTGGATATAATTTTCAACGGGACGGCAAAACGCGCCCCCCTTAATCTGGCCCAGGTCAATATGGTTTTTGACAATGCCAGCCGCAAACTTCCTTTGGATTTCAACGAAATTACCGTCTCACGCAAAATTTTCCGCTCAGGCGAAAGCGAATATTTTTTAAATAAAGTCCAGTGCCGCCTGCGCGACATACGTGACCTCTTTCTGGACACCGGCATAGGCGGCGAAGGTTACGCCATCATTGACCAGGGGGGAGTGGAAGCCGTCTTGTCCGCCAGCCCGGAACAGCGGCGGGAAATGTTTGAAGAAGTCGCCGGCGTTTCAAAATATAAAGCCAAACGCGAGGAGGCCGTGCGCCGCCTTGAACGCGTGGATTTGGACATTGCCAGACTGTCAGACACCGTCGCGCTGCTCGACGAGCAGATTAAAAAACTGGATTCCGAAGCCAAAAAGGCGCGCCTCTACCAAAAATACCGCGAGGAACTTAAGGAAAGCGAAATCGCGATTTCCCTCCAGTCCATAAAAGAATTTGACGCGGCTATCGTCACGGATTCCGAAACTCTTTCCCCGCTTCTCAAACAGATTGAAGATAACGAAACAAACGCCTCCGCCGTCGAAGGCGCGGCCTCCGCTTTGGATTTAAATCTGACGCACAAGCAAAAACAGTTAAGCGAGTTTAACGAAAAAATTTCCGCCGTGCGCTATCAGATAGGCGTGCTTGAAGGCGCGGTGAAAAACAGCGAAAACCTGACGGCGGAACTAACCGCCCAGATAAAATATTCGGCCGCCGAGGGCGAGAGGGGGCAGAACAGGCTGAAAGAACTCGGCCCCGTCATAGAAAATTTAAAAGAAAAATTAAACGCCTGCGCGGCTGAGCTTGCGCCTTTGCAGCAAAATTACAACGACAAATTCGCGCTCGTCCAGAAAAACGAGGAAGATTTAAAAGCGGCGGACGTTTTAAACCAGCAGTTAAACGCTAAACTGATGACGTCGGTGCAGACGGAGATGGAACTGTCAAACAAAATCGCGCTTGAGGAAAGTTCCGCGTCGCACGAGCAGGAAAGTTTAATCACCCTTGAAAAACGCGGCGCCAGCGGCGGCGCGAATCTTGACGCGCTGAAGAACGCGCTTGAAACCTTAACGCATAAAATTTCCGAAAAAACGGCGTCTCTTGACGGCGTGCAGAGCCGGCTGGCCAACGCCGAGGAAGAGGCGCGCAATATTTCCCGCGCGAGGACGGTTTTGGCGGACCAGAACAGCGCGGCTAAAGCGAATATCGCGGCCCTGACCGCGCGGCTTGAAATGATACAGAGCCAGGGCAAGAACGACCCTTACTGGGTTGGCGCGAAAGTCGCGGCGGAAAGCGGTCTGCCAGGCGTAAAAGGGACCTTACGCAAAAATATAAAATTTGACGCGGCGCATAATCTGCTTATCGAAGAAACTTTCGGCAAATTTCTGGACGCGGTTATATGCGACAGTTTTGAGACGGCCGGCAAGGCCCTTGAACTTTTAAAACAAAACGGCAGGGCCAGGGGAAAATTTATAGTTTTGAGCGCCGTGCCGTCGGGCGCAGCCTCGGGCGGCGTGAAAGATCTAATCAAATATCCGCCGGAGCTGGAAAATCTGATAGCGTTTTTATCGGGCGGGGTAAACATTGAAAACGCGTCGGCGAAAGGCGGTTTTTGGATTTCCGGCGGCGCGGAAAACATCAGAACGCCGGAGGCTTACCGCGGCGAGGAAGAAACGGTAAAAGAAGATTTGGCCGCCGCCGGGAAAACGGAAGAATCCCTGGCCGCGCAGCTTGCGAAAAACGCGGAAGAAATTGCCTCCGCCGAGAATAATTTAAAAACGCTGCAAACCCGCTACCAGGAAGAGAGCATAGCCTTAAATTCTTTGAAAAACGATATGGCGGCGCGCCAGCGCGAAATAAAAAATATTGAAGACTCAATTACCGACATTTCCAAAAACAAGGAAACCCTTCTCAGCAAAACCGCGGAACGCAAAAACGCCGCGCGCGCGCTGCGGGAAAAACTTGAAGAAACAAAAAATACCCAGACGGCTCTCAAACAGGAAATCGAGACGGCCAGGAACGCGCGCATAAAAGTCGTGCGGCAGGGCGAAACGCTGCGCAATGAAACCGCCTCCTCCAGCGCCGCTTTGTACGAAAGCAAACTTAAGAAAAATAATATTGAAGTTGACCTGCGCGGCACCGAATTCGAGTACAACAATATTCTTGAAGCGGACAGAAAGCGGCAGGCCGCCGTCACGCAAAATAACGATAGAATAAAAACTCTGGCGCAGGAAAAACTTACGGCGCAGGCTGATTTGTCAACGCAGCGGGAAACTTTGTCCGTCCTGGAAATTGACCAGGCCAAACTGGCGGACGAAATTACCGTCCTCAAAAAAGATTTTGACGAGAAAAACGCGAAACTTAACGATTACAAAAAAACTTTATCCGACCTGCGGCTTAAAGCGCACGATTTGGAAAACGCGCTCACCAATTACCGCCGCCAGCGCGCGGCCATAGTGACGCACCTGACGGAATCCTGGAACATCACCGTGGAAGAAGCGGCTATGAAATTTGACAAAGTTGAAATTGACCAGGAGCGCGTCAAAATGATGCGCAAAAGGATTGAAAACATGGGCGCCGTGAACATGACCGCGCCGGAAGAATATGACGCGCTGAACGAGCGCAATACTTTCCTAAAAAAACAAATAGAAGATTTGGGCGCGGCCAAGACAGACTTAAAAACGGCCATTGCCAAAATCAACGCCACGACGAAAGAAAATTTCAAATACACTTTTGACCGCGTGCGCGGCCACTTTAAAAATATTTATTCCACGCTTTTCAGAGGGGGGGAGGCCGATTTGGTGCTTACCGACCCGGAAAATCTGCTGGAAACCGGCATAGAAATTTTCGCGCAGCCGCCGGGCAAAAAACTGCTGAACATAACGTCCATGTCCGGCGGGGAAAAGACTTTGACGGCGCTGTCTCTGCTGTTCGCGTTTTTCACGCACAACCCGTCCCCTTTCTGCATTATGGACGAGGCCGACGCGGCGCTGGACGAAGCCAACGTCGAACGTTTTGTAAATCTTATTAAAGAGTTCTCCAAAACCACGCAGTTCCTCGTCGTTACGCACAATAAGCGCACCATGGAGTCGGCTCAGGTTCTTTACGGCATAACCATGGAAGAAAGCGGCGTGTCAAAAGTGATGTCCGTCAATCTTAAAGAAGAAAGCGAAAAGCTTGGCGAGCTGGTAGGGGCTTAGATGAAATACGGCGTTTTTTCAGACGCGCACGCCAGCCTTGAGGCTCTGCGCGCCGTGCTGGATAAGCTTAAGGCGGAAGGCGCGGAAAGCTATATTTTCTGCGGGGATGCCATAGGCTACGGCCCGCAGCCCGACGAGTGCGTTGAAATTATCAGAAAACTTCCCAATCTGACGGCGGTCATGGGCAACCACGACTGCGCTTTAAAAGATTCCGCGCTGCTGGAATTTTTCAGCCCGGACTCTCTTCCGCCGATAATGCTGGCTAACAGGGAACTGAGCGAAGCGAATTTTAATTTTATTTCTTCTCTCCCGTACACTCACGCGGGGGAAAAATTCTGCGCCGTCCACGGCACTTTCACGGACCCCATTAAAGAATACTGGATAACAAAAGGCCAGTATAAAGCCAACTATGATTTGTGGAAGGGGCATATCTGCTTCGTCGGCCACACGCACATACCTTTTATAATGAGTTCAAAAGACAACCGGGAAATTTCCGTTGATTTATTCACGCTGGAAGACCAGGAAATTAAGCTGGACCCGGCGGCGCGTTACGTCATAAATCCAGGCTCCGTGGGCCAGCCGCGGGACGGGGACAACCGGGCTTGCGCCGCGGTTTACGACGATGAAAAACATACTTTCAAAATTATCCGCGCCGTTTATGACCTTGAGCGCACGCAGTATTTAATGGCTTCAAAAAGTTTCGCGACGAGAATTATAGAACGTTTGAGCACGGGCGTTTAAAAGATGACCGCAACAGTAAATAAATCTCCTGGCGTACAGGGCAACAGACGCGTTTTGGCGTGGCTCGTCGCCATAGCGTTTTTCATGCAGATGCTGGACGGCACGATTTTAAACACCGCGCTGCCTGCCATAGCCGCCTCCCTTAAGGCGGACCCGCTGCGCATGCAGTCCGTCGTAATTTCATATATGCTGACGGTGGCGTTTTTGATTCCGGTGTCGGGCTGGCTGGCGGATTTTTTCGGGACAAAAAAAGTTTTTATAAGCGCCATTTTTATTTTCACTTTGGGTTCCCTCGCCTGCGCGCTGAGCCAGACGCTGTGGGAACTTGTCATGGCGCGCGTTTTCCAGGGCGTGGGCGGCGCGCTTATGGTGCCCGTCGGGCGGCTGGCGGTAATGCGCGTGTTTCCGAAGGCGGAGATGGTCAGCGCGCTCAGCTTTATAACGATACCTGGCCTCGTAGGCCCGCTGGTGGGGCCCATTTTGGGCGGCGTTATAGTTTATTATCTGAACTGGCACTGGATTTTTCTTATAAATCTGCCCATAGGCGTTATCTGCGCGTCGCTGACGTTTTACGCCATGCCTAAAGTAAAACCGATAAAGCTTACTTTTGACTGGCCGGGATATTTTTTCTTCAGCGCGGGCGTGATTTTGATGTCTTTGTCCCTGGCCGGCGCGGAAGGCGTGAATCTGAGCGACGTTTTGACGGTTTCCATGTTTCTATTCGGCGCTTTGTTTATGGCCGCTTACGCGCGGTTTTCTTTTACGCGGCCGTGGCGGGCGCTTTTTAAGCCGCGGCTGTTTTACGAGCACAGCTTTGCCGTCGGCATAACCGCGAACGTGTTTTTGCGCTTTGTGGGCGGCGCGCTGCCGTTTTTGGGACCGCTTATGCTTCAGGTGGGGTTAGGGTTTTCACCCTTGAAAGCGGGTCTTACAATGATACCCATGGGCATAACTTCCATACTCGCCAAGACGTGGGTGGAGAGAATGCTCAACAGGTTCGGCTATAAAAAATTTATGATTTTTAATACCGCCATAATAGGATTTCTTATTTGCTGCTACGCGCTTATAAATAAGGATACCAGCTATATTTTTATACTTACGCTGTTCGGCGTGCTGGGGATTTTCAACTCAATGCAGTTTACGGCGCTTAACACTTTGACGCTTATAGCCGTGCACCCGCGGGATTTGAGCCAGGCCAACAGCCTTCTGTCCGCCACAATGCAGCTGTCAATCAGCCTGGGCGTTGGCGTGGCCAGCGCGGTTTTGGCGTTTTTTAACGCGTCGTCTGCGCCCTCCCACGCCAAACTTATGCACGCTTTCCACTCCACTTATTTATTTGTGGGGATTTTCACGATTATAGGCGCGGGCCTGTTCCTCACCCCTTTTGCCCGCGACATCGTTGACAAGCCGATAAACGTTAAATAACCTTATTAATACCCTTAAAAAATGCAATAAAACCCTAGACGAGCACGTTTTAAAACATAGGTCTTTGGACCTATATCCGTATAGGTCCAAAGACCCTTGTCAGCCCGAAGCCTTAATCCTATAATAAAAGTGTAAGATTTTAAATAAAGGAGCTAAAAATGAAAAAACTTATGTTACTCGCGGCGGTTATTGCAACCGCAATGTTCGCCGCCAATTCCGCCCAGGCCCAGGTAAGCCTGAACAAGAATAATCTTGCGGCGGGAAACCAGAACCCAAACAGTAAGCTGACTTTTACCATTGACCCTAACTCTGACCCGAGCCAGGGCGCGGCTGTTTGCGTTTTGCCGTCAGGCCAGACTAATGTCAGTCAGATGGCTCTCTCTTGTATTCCGGCCGGTTCAAACATTAACAGTCAGACCACGCTGGCTTTTCCCAGCCTGGTTACAACGTCCGGCGTTGTGAGCGACCCGCCTTATATGTTCCCTAAGGGTCAAAGCAGCACAGGCTGCGTCCCTTCCGGATATATGGGCAGCTATTTTAAAACTAATCCGATTGCGGCGACGCCATATTTCCAACAGTCCGGCAACTATTGTTATCTCAAGGCGGGCTCATATACCGCTGTTCTCATGTCAGTGGTAAACGGCAAGGTGGTCAGCAAAACCGGGGCTTATTCAGTTGACTGGAACGCTACTACCGGCAATAACAGCGGCGCGGGTTCTCATCCCAATGGCACCGGCACCGGCACCGGCGGCGGCAGCATACCCGGCGGCGGCGGCGATTCGACGATTACCGACAATAACGGCGGCGGCAGTGGCGGCGGTACAGGTGGCGGCACCGGCGGTAATAATATTCTGCCCGGCGGCGGCGACGGCGGCGGCGGTGGTAACACCGGCGGCGGCGATAACAGCGGCATTACGGCCCCCGGCAATAATAACGGCGTTAATACGGCGACCATGTCAAATCCTGCCGTTGTAAGCCTTATTCCGTCCGGCAGCGGTTATGTCAACCAGAATACCACCAATGTCACCGCGAAGGTTAACCAATATTCTACGGCGGCCAGGGTTTACCTTATACCGGCCAACGGCAGCATTGATAACGCCTGCGCGATTGTTATGGACGCTCCGGCTGGCAGCACTAACCTTACAAACCTTAAGAGTAATAACGGTACGTCTTTAGCCGTGCCTTATGTTTTCAGCCAGGCCAACGCCTGCGCCCCGACCAAGGCCGCGGACGGCAAATATTATCTGGCGAACGGCGATTATAAAATAGTCGTCGCTTCCTTAGTAAACGGCTGGCTCCAGCAGCAGAGCGCGACGTTTTCCGTAACCGGCAACAACAGCGGCGGCGGTACAGGCGGCAGTGATACTCTGCCCGGCACTGGCGGAGGCACCGGCGGCAATACCGGCGGCGGCGACACTCTGCCCGGCACGGACGGCAGCGGCAATCCCTCCGGCTTGAACAATATTGTCACTTTGCTCGGTAACAACGTGGTCAATCTTGTTCCCAGCGGGAACGGATTTATCAACTCGAACAACAGCAATTATCAGCTGCAAGTACCCCAGAACGCTTCTGATTCCGCCGTTTATGTCGTACCTCACGGCCAGAGTCTTTCGAACGCCTGTTTGTGGTACTATAACGGGAATAATCCGTATATTAACGGCCAATCCGTTAACCTGAACGCGCTTAAAACCGGAGTTACCGTCAATGCGCCGTACTCTTATACAACGGCTGATGTTTTCCCCGGCAAATCCGCGACCGCATGCGGCACTAAGGCCGCCGACGGCAAGTACTACCTTAACCCTGTGGATCCCAATGATCCTGGTAGTCTTACCGGCGTGTATGATTTAGTGGTTGCTTCTTTGGTACCGGTAAACGGAACAAATAAACTTGTACTGAATAAAGCCACGTTTAAGGTTGTAAACGGCTCGCTCACCGGTATTCAGAATATTTCAGCCTCAGGTCCTTCTGTTTACTATGACCAAAGTAAACAACCGCATCTTAAAAACTGTCCTGACGGCAGCAGCTACTGCTTACTTAATACAGCCGGGAAGGCTTATAAGAACGGTAAAATTGACAGTGTGGTCAATCAGCTTAACGCTATGCCTGGAATAAGTGTGGTGGTAGTGCGTGACGCTAACGGCCAAATGGTTCTTAAAGAAAAAGTAGTAGGAAAATAGAAATTAAAAAAAACCGCCCGAGTTTAACCCGGGCGGTTTTTTTGTCCCTTGATTTTTACGCTTTTTGTAATATAATAAGATGTATGCAGCGCTGACAGGAGATTAGTATGAAAAAGCTGTTATTTTTATTTGCGGCGTTATTACCCGTTTTCGGTTTTGCAGAGGACTGGCCGCCTTTGACGGTCGCGCCGACCATAACAATGAACCGCGCCAACCCGGTATACGCGCAGCCGGAATTGAATTTGGTTTTAGCTCCCGCGGTCTCTTATAACCTCACGTTTTACAACATAGTCCCGTGGGACCAGGCGGACATGTATATATGCCCGCCGGGCAAATATAATCTGGACAATCCTGACGGCGTGCCCAGCCAGTTTTATTCAAAGACGCCGCTCAGCATGAAAACATGCGACGGGACAAGCTGCAGTCTTAATTTCAGCACGGACTTGGAGTGGTACGGCATTGGCAGCGGGACGCCGCTGACTGACCCTTTAAGTTACGACCCGAGCGGCGATACGGTTTTGCCCGCCGGAGATTATGACGTGGTCTGGCGTTTGGAAAGGGACGAGGCGGACGCCGCCAATTACAGTTCCCCTGCGCCGAACGGCGGCAAAAGCGCGGCCCAAAAATCCGACATGCGCGCCTCTGCGGCGGACAGCAAAGTCCACATTATGGCGGTTAAGTCCTCCGTTTTTACTATAAAAAGCATTCAGGACAACATGGCCGCCGGCACTGACGGCGGCGTAGTTGAAGTTAAAGACAATAACGGCAAAAATACCATTTACGTGGACCCCAACAGGGGCGTGCTTACCGACGCGGGCACGGCGAAACTTAATATAAAACTTGACGGCAGTGTTACCGCGGCCGCCGTGTTTTTGACCGGCGCGGACGCGGGGCTGAAAGACAGCCTTGTCGCTTTTTCCGCGGCGGATCCGGGCGCGCAGTTTGACGGCGTTCCCTTTGATCTGGACGCTTTGAAAAAGGGCGTTTCCGTGGGAAATCTGTGGGGATACGTCGAACAGACCGGCAATATGCCGCCTATTTTTGATACCCCGCAGGCCGGCACATACGTTTCCGTCTACGACGATTGTTTATACGGCTATTGGCTTAAAAAAGGCAGGTTTAATCTTACGGTGGTTTATATGATAGACGGCAAGGTCTATTATAAAACGGCGGTCTTTAACGTTGAGTACGGCGCGCCTACGGGCCTTGAAAGCGTTAAAACCGCGGACGTTAAAATTTATATGCAGGGAGATAATATAGTTATTAACGGCTCTAACGTGAAAGACGTAACAGTTTACGGCATTAACGCCGGGACCGTCTATCAGGGCGGCGACCAGTCCATAAGCGCAAGCGGCTTTACCCCCGGCGTTTATATAGTGACGGTTACGACGAAGGACGGCAGCCGGGCGGCAGTACAGAAAATTATTAAGAAATAAATTGTTTTAATCTGGCAAAAAAAGGGCCCGTGTTTACGCGGGCCCTTTTTATTTTTAACGCGCGGACTAAAATTTATTTGAGGTCGTATCTTATCCACGACGTCTTTCCGTTTGCTCCGCCGGCAAGGCCGTTCTCAACGCCGCCGAGGGATTTACAGACCCTCTGTGAAGCGGCGTCAGCGGGATTTGCCCAGCATTCGCGGCTGCGCCCGGAAGTCTGGTGCTGGAGCCACTGCGTGTAGCAGATATTGCCGGAACACGTGACGATATTTACGTTTGCGCCGTCGTAAAGGTCCATGGTAAGATTCATGCTTGTTTTTGTGCGCAGACACGGCACTCCGGCGGCGCACGCAGTGTCAAACTGAAAATCAATGTCCATGTCTTCCCAGCCGGCCGGATAGGAAAAACTTTGCAGGTAAAATCTTTCCGCCGCGTCCGCAAAAGGTTTTGTAAGGGTTATAAGATTGATAAATTTTGCTTTGCCTACGGAAACCTGGTACTGCGGCAGCGCAACTGCGGCGAGTATGCCTATGATAAGCACCACGACAAGCAGTTCTATAAGGGTAAATCCGGCTTGTTTTGTCATAAAGTTAGTATATAGAATTTGAGACGCGGGGCGAAAGTGTATATTCA
>JGI20166J26741_11280004_pt1 | contig 14055 bp, 10 predicted proteins | sample TergutCu122P5_FD_26741 | JGI IMG/M metagenome (IMG submission 26741)
CGAGGGCGAAGCCCGAAGCAATCCATTGATATTCAACATGCTGGATTGCTTCGCCTAAAGGCTCGCAATGACGGCATTATAGAATTAACTTAACATTAGTAAAATAAATAACATGAGAAATATTAAATGGTTAGTATTTTTATGTTCTATTACCTCTTTCTTTTTGCTCCCGGTTGGATTAAATCTAAATGCTCAATCATTGCCGAAACTGCAAAAGCAGGGAACGGCAACTCAATTGATAGTTGACGGTAAACCGTATCTTATGCTTGCCGGCGAATTGCACAATTCGTCTTGTTCAAATATAGAATATATGGAAGGTATTTGGTCCCGTATGAAGCTATTAAATATGAACACGATATTGGCTCCCGTCGCTTGGGAACAAATCGAGCCGGTCGAGGGACAGTTTGATTTTTCATTAGTAGAAGCGATGAATATATCGTGCTTGGTAGAAATCTGAATGTCCTTTTTGCGCCTAAAGTCATGGGCGACTTACCTCATATCGGAATAGACAAGGTTTATGAAGGCGATTTCAAGAATGGCATTTGGATTCCGGGACGACTGTTGACTGGCGATGAAACCCATTGCAGCACATTCTCAGGCACCGGGCTGGTAATGCCGAGAACAAGTATTCAACATATTACGTTGTATCGATATAAATAATTTGGATTGACTTATGAACATTAAGGGGGTTCATAGCGTGGAAGACCGGATAGTGAGTATTCATCAGCCTCATGTACGTCGACGACTTTGTGGGCGGGAAGAGTTTAACTGTATAGACTCTATTTAGAAAAAAATGCCGCATGCACCGGAGCAGGACAGGGAGAATTCAATCCTTTTACTGCCGCCCAAATGACTTTATTAAACAAATCATCGGGAATACGATCTTCCTCTTCAAAATTAAACGTTTCGCTAAGTTGCGACAGAGCGGATTCCTCCTTATTCTTCAAGTTTAAATCAATGTGGTTAGTTAATACATTAAACGCCGGATGATTCGCTGTTTTATTAAAACAACGCCACAACGGTTCCGCAGAAGCATCGTACTGACTCATCGGCGGTAAACCCAAAATCAATTCAATAGTACGTAACATCGAAGAAGTAGAATATAGGGTGTGGTCAACAAAACTTTGTTTGACAAAACCTCCGGCAATGTATGCCGTTGACCGGTGAGCGTCTACGTGGTCAGGGCCATTCTGTGCGTCATCTTCCAAAATAAAAACCACACTTTTGTTCCAAAGAGGCGAATGGCTTAGATAATCAATAAACATGCCCACTGCCAAATCATTATCAGCTACATGCGCTTTAGGGGTAGGGCGGCCGATCCTTAACCCCTCGGTATGATCGTTTCCAAAACGAATACTGTTGAATTGCGGAACTTTTCCTTCAGCAAGCAGTTTTTCAAAATCTTGTTTCCACCAACCTACCCGGACCGTATCGCGAATAGACATATCCCATCCGATATACTCTTTACAGAAATGATTATCTAAAACCGGAATATTTGGTTTTTTATTTTCAACAAATTCGCCATAACTCCGATACGAAACGCCATATTTTTTACAAACATCCCATAAGAACATTCTGTTGTTGGAAATTTCACGCGCGCCTTCTCCGGGATAATCGCCGCCTCTTCCGCTATAGTTGGAAGGCCAGTTTTTTTCGAGGTAATCGGTTGCATAAGCTCCCATAGTCCAGTTATGCCCGTCAGCGCTTACTTCGCCATCCACATAAAAATTATCCAATAAAACAAACTGTTCTGCCAATGCATGTTGATTGGGTGTTACGTCTTTCCCGAAAAGCGTCAGATTTGGATCCCCATTTCCCTGCGGCATATCGCCTAAAACCTGATCGTATGTCCTGTTTTCCTTAATAATATAAAAAACATATTTAATCGGTGATTGCTCACCGACAATTCGAGGTATCGGATTCCCTTCTTCACTTTTTGACGTCATCTCATTTTCCTTGTTGTAAGGAACATTTTGATACACAGCCCGGGAGTAGATGCCAAGCAATTTGTCGGCAGGAACGGCAATTGCCTGCAGCGCACCGGTAAATAACCCTCCGATATATTGTACCTGATTATTTTGTATATCTAAATGACGTTCAACCCGTTCTTTTTCATCCATCGGATTGGGACCGTAAGGATTTGCCTTGGATGTAAGCCCTTTTCCGTTGGCAACAAAAATCGTATTATTGACAACGCGCACGCAGGTCGGGTACCATCCGGTCGGGATAAATCCTTTACCGAAACTTTTACCCGGATTGCCGACATCAAACACCGCTAAACAATTATTGTCGGCGTTAGCGACATATAATATTTTGTCATTTTCACTTAAAGCCAAACTGTTGGTGGTAGAGCCCGGAGGAGAGCCGGGATAGAGGGCGGCGTTTAAAACTTCAATCACTTGTTTTTGCTTTAGTGAAATCACTGAAACTGAATTATCATTTGCATTGCTTACAAACAGTCGGTCCCCTTTTTTAGTAATGCACATATCATTCGGATGATCGCCAACCGGAATCGAACCGGTTATTTCACATTTTTCCGTATTAAAAAGAATCACCTTATTACATCCCCAACACGAAGCGTAAAGCATCTTACAGTCGGGCGACAAAAGACAGGTGTAACCTTCTCCTCCCAAGGGAACTTGCTTTTGAACCTTTTTCTCTTTTAAATCAATAATATACAGCGAATTATTCTCTTTGGTAACCGTATAAAGTAAATGTCTGCTTTCGTCGACAGCGATACCGGCAACAGAAATTCTTTCGGGCCATGGTTTCCCGATAATAAAAGTATCTGTTGCTAATAATTTATTGTCTTTAACCCGGTAACGGATAATCCAATTATCGTTTCCTCCGGAAGCATAAAGCGATTTTCCGTCATTTGAAAATGCAAGTCCGAGCCAACTCTTTTGGATAACCGTAGAATCGAGCAATTTCATTGCCTTGACGTCTATTAGTTGAATACTTTGCCTACTTTGCCCATTATTGGTTACGGCAAGCAAATCTTTTGAAGGCGAGACAGCAATATTCAAAGGCAGGTCGCCAAGCGGCAGTATTTTCCCGACCGGCGAAAGTTTCCATCCATTTGGAAGAGAAACCCGATTGTCTGTAATTTCCTTTAACGTTTGTCCAAAGACGGGAAATACAAAACTTATCGCTAAAAAACCAATAACGAATAGAGAAATTTTTCTTTTACTTGTTGCGTTTGTCATGATTGTATGATTAAAAAACACTGCAAATATAGATGAAACTTTCCGGATAATACACATTCGAACAATTCCTCGCACTTGATAAACCCTATCGTTCATCAATCAATTTCATTTTGCAATGAGCTTTTGGTGCGAAACAGAAGAATCAGGATATAAAAAACTCACACCCGTTTTTCTTTGATTCTTGCTTTTTTACCGGTAAGTTTACGTAGGTAATACAATTTTGCACGACGCACTTTACCTACTTTATTAAGAACGATAGAATCGATAAACGGAGAATTTAGCGGGAAGATACGTTCAACTCCGATGTTTTCCGACATTTTCCGAACAGTAAAGCGTTTTTGATCTCCATGACCTGAAATTTTAATCACTACGCCGCGATATTGTTGAATTCGTTCTTTGTTCCCTTCTTTGATACGGTAAGCCACCGTCACGGTGTCTCCGCTCTTGAATTTTGGAAATTCCTTCTCTTTCGGATTAGCAAACGCCTCTTCCGCCACTTTAATAAAATCCATGATTGTTAGCCTTTATATAGTTTCATCACTTGACGCAACATTTGCGAGCCACACATTTCTCACCGGAGGTTACGTAAAGCGGCGCAAAGATACAATTTTTTTTTGAATTATGATTCAGGAATCAGGAAAATTTTATAGTTAATTATACTTTTTGAACAACTGCTTCGATAACTCTATCTATGTGACGATACGCCAAATTTGAGTTAACTTTGCATAGGTAATCATTTGTAAATATTACGTAATTTGCGTAATTTTGTATTAAGTTTAGATAAAAATCATGGAATTATGAAATGCTTATTTACGAAAACCATGCCGGTTGTCATTTTATTCTTTCTATACTCGCCATTTGTTTGGGCGCAGGATTCGGAATTTGCGGAACAGACGGGAATCGATACGGTTCAAATGTATGTCCGGAATGCTCAATACCGGCAAGCTATTGAATATATCAACCGGTTTCAACCGACCAAAGATTTGCTTTATCAACAAGCGCTATGTTACAAAAGTTTGAATGAATATTCAAAAGCAATTGAGATTCTGAATGCTTTATCGGAAGAATACCCCGATGATGTTCCGACCAAACTGCAATTGGCGTTATGTTACGAAGCCGTTTCCCGGTTTATGAAAAGTATTGATTGTTATGATCAATTGCTCAAACTTGATTCCACCAATACTTATTTCAAAGTGCGAAGAGCTGATCTACTCTATCGTTCCGAAAAATACGCTTTGGCAATCGACACCTATTCCAAAATAGATTCTACCTATTTTCAGAACTATATAGCAAGAAGCATAGCCATGTGTTACGAAAAATTGAATCAACCGGATTCGGCAAAGATTTATTACGGTAAAGCTTGGGAGTTGGATGAACAAGATGCCTTTTCAGCAAACAGTTTAGTGAAAATTCTAGTGAAAAAAGAGGATTTTATATCGGCTTACGAAAATTCCGAACGATTTATTGAGAAAGATTCTACCAATTCAACCATGAATGCATTGAATGCAATTGTTTACTACAATCTTAAACGTTATGATGTTGCCATAGAACGATTTAAAAAATGTATGCAGCAAGGAGATAGTTCATTAATGGTTAATCAAAGTCTTGGGATTTCCTATTATCTAACTGATAATGATTCGTTAGCGCGTCCTCTTCTTCAACAAGCATCTCTGCAAGATACAACAAATACCAATGTTTTGTATTATTTGGGAAAAGTAAATTACAGGCTCGGTTATTATCAAGAATCTATTGCATGTTTTAAAGAAATAATTAAAAAAACACTCGAAAAAATGCCGTCACCCGGTTTATTTTACAGTGTTTATTACGATTTAGCTTTAGCCTATGAAAAAAATGAAGCATTTGAATCTGCGGTAGAATTTTATCTTAATGCCTTATCATACGCTTGGGATAATATGAATAAGTTGGAATTGTATTACAAAATAGCCAATCTGTCGGATGAAAAACTGCATGAGTATGAAACGGCAATTGCTTATTACAAACAATATAGAGTCTTCTTATACAATTATCGGAATTCTTTAAAAGCTGAAAAAGAGATTAATGAAATCGATTCCAAATTAAAGGCTTTAGACGAATATATCCTACGATTGACGGAGGAAGCGAAAAAATAGTATCTTTACCAAAAAATTTAATTTATGACGACTGATACTACAATTTACGCGTTATTTATCTCTCAAATTCTTTCCATTCCCGAGCGAGTGGTTGCTAAAACGTTGATATTATTGGATGAAGGAGCTACTATCCCTTTCATCAGTCGATACCGAAAAGAAGCAACCGGCGGATTAAATGAAGTTCAAATCGGAGAAATCAGCCGCCAATACTCAAAATTACAAGAATTGAGCGATCGAAAAGAAACCATTCTCCGCACTATCGAAGAACAAGGAAAACTAACGCCCGAATTGAAAGTGCGTATCGAAAATACATGGGACAGTACGGAACTGGAAGATATTTATCTTCCCTATAAGCCCAAAAAACAAACCCGAGCCGAATTAGCCAGAAAAAAAGGATTGGAACCTTTGGCGAAAATTTTAATGGCCCAAAACGAACAAGATATTTTCGGAAAAGCCGAACGATTTATTAATAAAGAAGTCAATAATGTAGAAGAAGCGCTTCAAGGGGCTCGCGACATCATCGCCGAATGGATCAATGAAAACGAATCGGCTCGAAACATGATCCGTAACATCTTTCGTCGCGAAGCGATGATTGTTTCCAAACTCATTAAAGGAAAAGAAGAATCCGGAGCAAAGTTCCGAGATTATTTCGACTTCAATGAACCACTGTCTCGTTGTTCCTCCCATCGACTGTTAGCCATGCGACGAGGTGAAGCGGAAGGTATTCTCCGAGTCGGAATTTCACCGGAGGAAGAACATTGCGTGGATGCTTTAGAAAGACGATTAGTGAAAGGAAACACTCTCTCATCCGAACAAGTGGCAATTGCTTTGAAAGACAGTTACAAACGCCTATTAAAACCGACTATCGAAACCGAATTTGCAGCGATCGCCAAAGAAAAAGCAGATATGCAGGCAATTCAAGTTTTTGCTGAGAATCTGCGACAATTGCTTTTGGCTCCTCCTTTAGGCCAAAAACGAGTGCTTGGGATTGACCCCGGATTTCGCACCGGCTGCAAAGTCGTTTGCTTAGATGCACAAGGCAACTTGCTTCATAACGAAACCATTTATCCGCATCCTCCTCAGAATGAAAAGACAAAAGCTTCTATGAAAATTGTTTCGTTGGTAAATGCTTACGCAATCGAAGCAATCGCCATTGGAAACGGCACTGCCGGAAGAGAAACCGAGCAATTTATCACGAATCTGAGATACGACCGGAAGTTACAAGTTTTCTCCGTAAATGAAGATGGAGCATCGGTTTATTCAGCATCTCTCATTGCAAGAGAAGAGTTCCCGGAATACGATGTAACAGTTCGTGGAGCAATCAGTATCGGGAGGCGATTGCTTGATCCTTTAGCCGAATTAGTAAAAATTGATCCGAAATCCATCGGAGTTGGGCAGTATCAACACGATGTGAATCCAACCGAACTAAAAAAATCATTGGATCAAACAGTTGAAAATTGCGTTAACCAAGTGGGAGTAAATTTAAATACGGCAAGCAGGCATTTATTGACCTATGTTTCCGGTTTAGGCCCTTCATTAGCGCAAAATATTGTGAATTATCGTACGAAAAATGGTCCTTTCAAATCGCGGAGAGAACTTTTAAAAGTGCCACGCCTTGGAGAAAAAGCGTTTGAACAAGCCGCAGGATTTCTTCGGATTCCCGGCGCTGAAAACCCTTTAGACAACACAGCCGTTCATCCTGAAAGCTATCCCGTGGTTGAAGCAATGGCCAATGATCTGCATTGCAACATCGGTGATTTGATTCGAGAAAAAAACCTCAGAAACACTGTAAAAATAGAACAATATCTTTCGGAAAAAACGGGGATGCCGACGCTTTTAGATATTATGCAAGAATTAGATAAACCCGGGCGTGATCCTCGAGCAGCCATCCAAGTGTTTGAATTTGATCCAAATGTAAAAACTCTTGCCGATCTGCGGGAGGGTCAAATACTTCCGGGTATCATCACCAATATTACGCGTTTTGGATGTTTTGTCGATATCGGAATTAAAGAGAAAGGATTGATTCACATTTCCAATTTAGCCGATCGATACATATCAGACCCGACGGAAGTCGTTTCTATCCATCAACATGTACAAGTAAAAGTACTTGAAATTGATCCTGAACGAAAACGCATTCAGTTGAGTCTGAAAGTAAACGGATGATTAAATTACATTATTGCGGTTGTGTTCGCAAACGGAAATCCGCAATCTCTAAAATAAGAAAGGACGCCAATTTCGACGTCCTCTCCTTTTTAGTTCTTTTGTTAGAATTATTTATTTTCTGAAAACATTACAACTCGATTCTTTTCATTGACTGAAAATGGTTGTACTGTATCGCCTTTCCAATCCAATATTAACCGGCTGCTATCAATACCGTATTTCTTAACCAATTGATTAGCTACGGCTTTCGAACGTCTTTGAGACAATGCCATATTATATTTCGGATAAGCGGTTTCTACGTCAGCATATCCTACAACATGCAACTTAGCGCTCGGATTTGATTTCAAAAACTCGGCAGCTTTTTGAACTTTGATTTCCTGTTCCGGATCGATAATTGACTTGTCTAAACGGAAGAATACAGGGTCAAGAACTACCGCTGCTGCAGGGGGAGGAGGAGGAGGAGGCGTCGGAATTGCTTCATAATTAGCCACAAGTGAACGGTTTGCTCCCAGAGGGAACGTATAGTTTGTACTTGTAGAAACAGCGGTTCCATTTTCAGTCCAGTTCACAAAGCGACATCCACTTCTCGGAGTTGCAACTGCTGTCACTCTTGTTCCTTCATTAAACGTTCCGGCTCCGCTTACTGATCCGCAATTTGCATCGTTTGATCTTAGAGCTAAAACGTACTGCTTCGGTTGTTCTTGTGGTACAACCGGAGGAGGAACTACTTCTTTTTTCGAAGAGCCACCCAAGTTGAAAATAAGTCCGATTGCTCCGGATGCTATACCATTGAGTTTACTGTCATCCTTGATAGAGTAACCGGTTGTCGGTTCTTTATTACCTTCACCGGCTTTCCATCCGTCAAAGTTTGCGTTAACAATATTTCCGCCTATATTAACAAAAAGAGCTACATTATTCGATAACCTGAATGTATTTAACAATCCGGCCCCGCCAAATAATGACGCTGAACTGGTTTTTTTATCCGGTCGATTTTTATCGCTAAACGTATCGCCATAACCGGGTCCCACGTATGCAATCAGGTTATAAAACCGATCCGGAGAATACTGACGGAAAAGATTCGTTACGTTAAGCATAAGATCCAAACGCCCGGCAATATAGGATTCTGTTTCCTTCAACTGCATTTTGTTGAAATAAGGATGTAATGAACCTCCTTCAACAAAGAGACGCGCACCTACCTTGTGGCTGAACCATTTACCCAAAAACGCATCGCCACCCAAAGATGGCTTTGTCCACACTTTGCTATCCTTTGCATTGTCATTTACATATACATTCCCTTGTAAACCGACACCAAGAAACCAATTTTTACCGTCATTTTCATTTTGAGTAGTTTCTGAAGATACCACTCTTGAATTTTCTTGAGCCATGACAGAAAAAAGAAAAGCTAAACTAAAAGCTAAAAGTAAACTTAATTTTTTCATAAATGATAATTTATATTAAACATGTTTATTATTGTTCATTTCATTTTTTTTCTACAAATTTTATGCCGGCAATGCAAATAAATTGTCATTGCAAAATAATAAGCGCAATTCTTGAATAAGGGACTTCTAAAAAATTGTTTTTCATTCATTATGATATTTCCAAAGAACCAAAGTCCGTTAAAACCCTTTGAATTGAATATCGAAATAGTCTAAATTCTCTGCAAAGTAAAGAAAAGTATTTGTTATAAACAAAATTTTTACTAAAATTTTTTATTTATTTTTTATCTATCTATCTATATGTTTATCTATCAACTTATTCTACATATGTAACCACACTTCGAGCCGGTATGATTATTTTCGTACCATATTTAAACGGAGTTTCCGGTTTTATATTATCATCTTCTTTGTCGGATGTTTGATAGGGTTGCCAACTTTTACCCCTCATCCCCATAGAGGGGGAGAATTCAAGATTGAAGGATTTGTCTGTATTTGAATAATTAATAATGACAACAACATACTTTCCGTCCATGTTTTGATAGGCTGAAACCATCAAAGCGAACGGGTCGGTATCGCCGTCATCCACTCGTTCCTGCTTGGAGTTATACGCAGCTACCCCTAAACGGATGGCTCCGGGACGAATAAACCGGCTGAAATTACCTAAGGTCCACATCAGTTTTGAATCTTCGATAGTTCCATCAAGCAAAGTCTTATCCGGTGTTGCGTAAATCAATCCGTCTTTGTAATTTCCGGTTCCGACAGATCGCCACCATTGCCAGGCGGAAGCATTAGCATAAACCAAATCGTGATGAATGATTCGTGCAACGTAAAGCGCGGTTTTCATCGTTAGGTCTTTACCTCCACCCTTGCCGATTTCATCGTCGTTGCTCATTATGCATAGTTCGGTTTGCCAAAATCCTGTGTTATATTTTTTCAGCGTATCACCTAATTGTTTCCTGATTTTCCGCAAATCGGATAATGGCGTATTGGTCCAATAACTATGTCCTACCAGCATTTTGGGTACGTTTGATAAATAACCAACGTAGGTTGTGGAGCTATCGGGAGTAAAAAACGATTGGATTTGAGAACCCCTTTCCGGTTCAGACATAGGATGTGTCCGGAAAAGGCAATTATAATCAAAAGATTCGGTCAATAAAATTTTAGTATCAAGGCCTCGTCTCACAAATTCCCGGTTAAATTCCTTTGCTGTTCTTGCAATTTCGCGGTTTGTTGCAGGAGTTCCTTCCTGTTTGGGACCTACCCAATTCCAATGACCATCCGGCTCGTTGAACGGACAGACATAATTTAGCGTAATACCTTCGTGTTGTTTCAAACCTTCGATTACATCGGCCGTAAACCGGGCAAAATCGTCGTATTTATCTTCTTGTAAATTGAAAGAATTCCCTTTTCGTCCGGTGTTTGTAGCTAATCTGTTCTGCGTCCAATAAACCGGAGGTGAAAGAATAAAACCTAAATATTGTTGCACTCCTCGTTGTTTGGCTAATTGCAGAAACCGGCGTTGTCCTTTTTGTTTTGTCCAGTCGTAGGTTCCATCGGGCAGTAAAAAGCATTCCGAACGTGTCCATACATTTCCTATCTTACTGTTTTCGCCCTGTTCGGCGCTTCCGGCTCCAATATTAAACCGCCAAAGTGAAAGACCAATTCCTTTGGGATTCCCATTAGCGTCATTTTCTGTACTGAAAAGCCAGTTCGCTATTTGATTGGTTTTTTTATCATCCCACAATCCGATGAATTGCATGCTCCATCCGTCCGAAGCAGAGAAATTGTTTATGGTCTGATGCTTTTCATCCGGTAATATCACATAGCGAACAATATCTTTTTTCCCGGGAGGGTCAGCCCCAAGACCAACTTGAGCTTTTGCTTGAAGTGACGTCAAAACGCATAGTAAAAGTAAAGAATACATGATGAAATGGAAATTGTATTTAGGTTGCATAAATAGTAATTTATTATTTTAACAAGGTTACATAAAAATAGAATCAGCAAGTAAAAATTGAGTTTTCATACATTAAAACGTTCAAAATTTAAGTTTATAGGTTTCAATGGCATGATGCCCTACCGGCAATACAAATGATTTTCCCGCTCCCGGTACTGAAGTTTCATCTTCTTCTATTATATTGGCACGTTTAAGTTGTTGAACCGGCTGCATCCATTCGAAATTTACTTTTGTGTCTTTTCCTTCCATTTCGGCGAGGCGCATGACAATGTCATTGCTATTGTCACTTTTTTTAACAGTAGTAATTAGAACGAAAGGATCGGAAGTCGATATGAAACTCATTTCTTCCGGAAGTTCTCCTTTTGAAACATTGGGTTTTAGGACTACGTTCAACGGATGGTTTGCTTCAATCCCAAAATGGTAACCATTCTGCCATCCCTCTGCATGCGAAATAAAAGAAAATGTATATTGATGCTGTCCTTTTTGCTCATACCAATTTCCTTCTGCATGACAACTTTTATGTGAAGATAGAAGTATTCCCTGCAAAACAGGATAATTTTCCTTTTCACGGGAAGGATCAATCCAATCGGCAACTGCTACACAGGAGGATAGCGTAACGCCAAAACCCTCTCCGTTGGCAGAAATAAAATTTTGAATTTCCCGGGGATAAATATCCTTAGGCAATTGTTCGTAAGTACCAATCCACGACCAGCCTCCGGGAGCATTTTTCATTTCGTCCCTGCCTACTTGTAATACACCCATCGGTACTTCATAATTTATTGCATAGTTACGCATATTCAAGGGGAATCCGATCCGGAACTGACGGTTATGCGTACCATCAAAGTTTACTAAAGTCACATTGAAATCTATTTTTTTTATTCCGTGATAAATACATATACGTTGAATTACATCCGTTTGCCTCATATTCTGCACATTTTCGTAAGTCGAAAATAAAGGACCTTCTTCTACTATTTTCCAAAGCGCTTTATGATCGCTGATAGAAAAAATATCTCCATAAGGAGCAGGCTGAACAATTTGGACAAACTCCCCTGCTCCGTTTCCCGTATAGCCCATATTCATAATATCTCCTCCCTTGAATTTGGTGGTATTCAACAATTCTTTATTTAATTGTTTATCAAACAAGCTTTCGATTCCGCCGTTGCCTAACGTTACTCGATAAAAATCATTTTCGTAATAATTGCTGTACTCCTTAACTGTTGCGAGAGAAGAATGACTTGATTTTCCATTTGTCATGTAATAGGTTTTATAGCCCATAGAAGGAATATTCTCAGCATAAAAGACAATTTCATATCCGCCTTGATTTTTTCTTATCTGAACCGGAACTTGTTTTCCGGAAGAATCCTTAATGATCGTGTGTTCTGCCGCTTTTTCATCTATTTTTACAGATGCAATATCTGAACGCACCCAATTCAAGTCGTTAAAGACCACAATCGCGTTTTTCGATGTATGGATTTTCGTAGCCAATAAATCTAATGCATTATTCAACAAATTTTTCCCTTCATCTCGGGCATATTCAAGGCTTGCTTTGAAAATACTATCAGTGATGTCACCATGTTTTCCACCCCAGCCATGGTCGGGATAAATAGCAGCCATCCACGCTTTATCAAAAGTTTGTCTGGGATAATTATTTAATTTTCCATCTAACAAACAATTAAAAGTAGTAAACATTTCAGCTGCAGGAAGCAATACACTGGCTTCCCGCTTGGCTTTAATTGCTTCATAATGAGCAGGGCCATGAATATACAACCACAAATCGGGTCGATCTCCTTCCACTTTTTCCGGAGAAGCTCCGGGAACATTTACCGATTCAAAGTATTCCGTTGAGGTGGATTGTTTAAGCTTAGGTAAAGGCGTTTCAGACAATGCTACAATCTTGTTCCATTCATCGACCACCTGTTTATAATCAATCGGTTTTTTCGCATCATTACTAATTATAACTGCATAATTTGGTGGAATGTTACGGGAACGAAAATAATCGCTCCACAGTATTGTTCGGGGATGTAGTTTAATGAATCCTGTAATGGCATCTGTATCAAAGAATTTATAGAACATACTCGCCCATCCGTAATTACTCGGAGTGTAAGTAAATATTTTTGTGCCGTCGGGACTATACCAGTCATAAAATCCTTCACGCATCCGGCTTACTAATAAATTTTTAATTCCGCTTTTTGCCAAAATCTGAGGCATCTGCCATGTGCGACCGGGGATATCGACATTGCAGGCTGTTACATCATCGCAACCCGGCAGGTTTTCCCTAATCCATTTACGTCCATAGTATGCTTGGCGAATAAGTTGCTCCCCTGATTCCAATCCTTCGTAAGGTTGATTATACGTAGCGCCCCAGTTAAACCGGTTTTTTTTGTAAAGACGAATCACTTCGTCTTTCCGATTGGGAAATTCATTCAGAAATTCCATCAGATTCAGCGTTTGCTCCATTTCAAATGTAAACGCCGGATTTTTTTTCATCTCTTCCATAGCCGGATTAATGATATTATAAATCCGGTCGATGCGACACGAATCGGGTGTGTTCATCCACGCAATATCCTGATGGGAAGATGATATGATATAAATCGTTCCATTTTGGAAATATCCCCAATCTTTCGAAATCAGAGGGGAAAATAATTGATTAACTGCCGGCTCGGATTGTTTTCCGACATAAATCTGCAACAGTTTTTTATCATCAATTAATGGCAACCATACATGAATACTGTCTTTATGACAATCTTGAATATCCATTGGTTGCTTGTCAAATAATACTTTCACGGTTTCGCCCGGACTTGTTTTAAAAGCAATTGCAGCTAATACCTCCAGGCGACCGTTCCGTTTTTCATATTTGTAAGGTTGTTGATAGGTTATATCAGCTAAAATACTGTTCGAAATGGAATTATTATCTTTCGAACCAACAGTGATTTTCGCAAATAAATCGAATGAAATTAACAAAAAACCAATAATCGTTGCCCATTTAAAATGAAATGAAAATTGTTCCATATCTTCAGAATTATGTCAGTCTTTTGAAATAAATATTTATCTCAACTTTACTATCGCACTCTTCAACAAGGGCGAAGTGACTTTCAATTGAATATCTCCATTGGGACTGCCGGCTTTCACATAAACCAGCAAATTACCGTTCCATGCATTATGTACATTAT
>JGI20166J26741_11281115_pt1 | contig 14053 bp, 9 predicted proteins | sample TergutCu122P5_FD_26741 | JGI IMG/M metagenome (IMG submission 26741)
AAAGTCACTGCCTGTAGGCGGCAAACGGTGAACTCAGCAAATTTCTTGGTCCGAAGTAAAAGCCATATGCCTTTCCTTCCAACAGCAACTTTCCTACATCTAGATAATACCAAACCCACGAAGTTCAGAGCTAGCTTGGGCCCGCATTACTTAATGAACTTTAGAAGCTTCTTCTTAAAGATAACCACATTAATACGAAAGCAGGAAGCTTAACACCTTCCTCTAGGTTACAAGTGTTTCAACTTTCAGATTCCGTGTAGTAAACTGACTATTTCACAGATTTAATCGATGAATAAACAGCAAATAAAATAGATGTGGCAGTAGAGGAAAATTAGATCGCTGTGACAAGCGACAGGCGATTTAAAAATTAATATCAGTTGTGCATTTATAGTGTCTCTATTTAATGTCACTCTATTTAGTACCGTAATTGTACAGCGCCTAATGACGTGAAATATATGAAAGATGGAAACATGTTGAATTACGTCTTAATGTGTGGGCCTAAACTTCAGATAGTAGATGTTAGGTTTAGCACATCAGTTACAATAAGGAGTATAAAATTTATCCCATTACAGGCCTGGAAAGGCTCTTAGGGCTCCAGGAGTTTGGGGCTACCAGAATTTCTAGAAAATCGGCACATAGATGTGGTAAGTTTGTCAGTCATTGACCAGCTGCCTTTAAACTCCAGAAGATATCTGTGAGAGGCTGAGTCGACTCCAGGGTCATAGTGCAGCCGGAACGATTAAGTCACTGACTATAAGATGGATAGCTTACCGTACATCACATGGAGGAATGAGAACGTGATAGAAGATTCTGTTAGGATGTCTATGAAAGAGACAATATGGGAGAAACAGTAGAATGTAAGAGGATAACATAGAACTGAATACATAAAATTAAGGTACGAGAGTATGGAAGCTATTATGGTAGGTCAGGATAGCAGCATTTCAGACTTTGACAAAATGGCAGCGAATTTTCAGATTCCTGAGAAGAAAGAAGTATCTTGTCCCACCAAGCAGTTGTTAACTTCTCAACAAACTGACACTTAATATTTTCAATATTTATAAGAACATTTTACACAAATCACAATTATTCCTTTTCATGGTTAGCACTTATGACAGCAGGCAAGATATTTTTGTGTGAAAGTTTTTTACATTCAGCTTATAGTAATTCAGTAAGTGATAAGAAATTCTTTTGGTTGAGATACTCTCATTTTCGCGGTTCCGTCCCTCTATTGAACATACGTAATCCTGACGGGCTCTGTATAATATTTTGTACTTTCGTACTGAATTGCAAGGAAGCTTCGAGTGTGGAAATTGAAGTTGATGGCTAAATATTCAAGGCTGTTGGAAGGAGAAACATTTGTTTCGAAGATAATAATACACACGAAATAAAATTACACTTATTTTGTTCCCAGACAAAGAAGATGGAAGCATATGGCTATATTAAATGCTTAAAAAAATCAAGGCCTTAAAATATGAAGAGTGCGATGCTGTTGCTGACAATGACAGTAACAGCCATAACAACAACATTCGCAGTATTTCACATAAAAACCGAACAATGCACATATTTTAAACGCTACTTTATTAACACTTTGCTACTCCGACAAGTTTCAGCTCACACAGGCCCATCTTCAGGGAGTAAGAAAGGTAAAATTCGACAGCAGGGTCAACACAGTGAGTTACCAGATGTAAAAGTCATTTAAGTGATATTACACGCTGCTCACTAAGCTGAATTTTACATCTGGTATATCATTTTGTTGTCCCTGATGTCGAACTGAATCTTTCCTACTCCTTGAAAATGGGCCTTTGAGGGCTGATACATGTCGGAGTGGCAAAGTGTTAATAAAGGGGCGTGAATAATAAATATGTGCATTGTACTGTTTTTTATGTGAAATTGCAACTTTAATGCACGGACACGAACAAGATAAAGTAAACATTTGCAGTAATATAATTTGTAATAGACAAATTCGTAAGCTGCTGTGGTAAGCATAACTGTGTTCCAGTCCTGTGTGTGAGAACAATGGGCTTGCTAATTTATTTTTACCATTACCTCCAGAACACTTAACGAAGATGGGATCTCGAAGGTGACCACTCATCGCTACCGTTACGAAGTTAATATCCCTTTTAGGCGCTTTTGCATCCCTCTGGGGCGTCTATTAAAGTCATTGAGACCGTCCGTCTCTCTGTCACGCAAGAAGGAACTGTAGAATCGCCAGTAGGATTTCCACGACTATTGATGTTTGGGACTTTGGCTAAAAGTGCTCATGAAGATTACACTATTCTGTGACATGACACCAAGTGTACTTGTACATAGGACTATACATTAATTACCAACTTAATGCACTGATTATTATTTATTCATAAAATACTATTCTCCTCTACATGTTTCGCGCATCAAGTGCTCATCTTCAGGAGGACATAGTTGTATACAAGCAGCATATGGTACCGTCACTCTCTGTACGAGTTCCTGGTAGCCTGTCGATACGCAGCTAGCTGCTTATCGACAGGCCACCAGGAAATCTTATAGAGAGTGACGGTACCATATGCCGCTTGTATGCAACTATGTCCTCCTGAAGATGAGCACTTGATGCGCGAAACATGTAGAGGAGAATTGTATTTTATGAATAAATAATAATCAGTGCATCAAGTTGGTAATTAATGTATATTCAATTCATGATGCACAGTCAGAAAAACATTAAGTTGTACATAGGAGTCTGTATATTAATTTACAAACCCAAAGCTTCCTCATATAATCCGTACAATAAATGTACATTCTCCTCCAGCTTGGTCTGAAATATCTTTTTTATAAGAAATTCATTGTTTTTAATGAATACTGTTCGAAGTCATTTAAACACCCTTAATTTCAGATCCAAAATGTATATTTAATTTTTATTCACTATTTTGTAGTTTGTGAATTATCAAGTCAAGTTTCTTCTCATAAGATTTTTCCTCAAATTCTATACATTTTACGTTTCTGCCTCCCATCAAGCCTAATAACATAATAAGGGCAAAATCCACGTTTGTATATACACAGACCTGCTTCTTGGGATTATGTGAGCTGATGTAATTTATGAACTGAAAGCTAGTATGGTTCTTATTCAATTTGTGCCTATTCTTAAACCGTCTTAAAGGTTCCGTATCAGCATACTTATCTTTATAATATTCTACGTAGTACCTTATTTACAAATTTTTATCCTTTCTGTATCAGGCGTACACACATTTTTGCGTTTAACTTGGTAAAAGGCGATTGGCTTATCTTGAGGGGAAAATACTTATACCGTGTGAATAACACATTTGCACGTTTCGAGTTGGTCGTTCAGTGATTTATCAGCACCCGTTTTGGTAAGAAAATAATGCGCAAAGGTTGAGTCAGCAGCGGGAAACTAGCATATGTTAGTGTCTTTGATTTCAAAGTCCACAATGAGCAGCTGTGCAACGAAACTGCTACCGTTAGGTCCACTGTTCGCCCCTGAGTTTGCAGGTCTGTTTTTACAGTGAGATTTGTGAGTGAAATGTAATATGCACAAAGGGTAGGATAAGCATTACTAAATGTTTTAATATTTTCATAGTGCAACTATAACCAATTTATTGAACTACATACGTGGTAAAACGCTCTCGATAACTTTAAGTTATCTTTCTTCCAGACATAGATGTATGTGGCTGCGTCATTAGAATATTGCAATTCCGAATAATATTTTTCTATTAAAATTTCAGCTAATAATTGCACGTTCGCTTATTTTGAGCCACTCTTAAACTTCCTGATTTAAAAGTCACGCGATAAAGCCTCAAAATATCCAGTTTTCTCGTTCTTAAAATTGAAATCTAAATGTGTGGTACTTAATATACCCGATCAGTATACAGGCTACTCGTACGATACCTAATTTCAGCTATTTGCTTTTGTCTTTACTTTTTTGCACGCCTGAATAAAATCATGTTTATAAATTATTAAATCTTTGAAGACTGGCTGCTTTCAATTCATAAGTCACATTAAAAAAACACACTCCGTATTTATTATAATGGTAAATATGTTTACATTATTTAAGTTATCTGTGCCTGCGAAACATGTCATTTCAAAATGACAGATTCTCGACGTTAAAACACCTGGCCATTGTATAAACCACTAAAATTTAAACTTCTGAATTTCACTATGCCAGCAAAACAACGACGAATATGGAGTAGGTTGTCACCCAGGTTACGGTGTACTGGAGTGTAAAGGCATTAGGTCTGGTATACAATCAAAAACGTTTCTAGCGAATAAGTTACCTCGTATTTTGCATAAAAATTGCAGGCAACATGTTTCCCCAGAATGTTTGTACCTATCTACCAAATAATTGACATGCCATCACAACCAAAAACAGAGTGAACTCATAGCCATTGCTATGAGAACCTCAGACCTCGCAGAGGTTGTACCACACAATTACGTCAGCCTCGTAATCTGGAGGTTTGCTATTGAGGTCCCGGTCAGGATTGCTTGCCCACACTGAGATTTATGTCTGTCACGATGAACGACTAGGTAGATTCCTCGATATTTCCTGGATTGCGATTATTTCCTTCTTTGTACATTTCAAAAGTTACACCTTCTATACCTATTCCACACTAATAATTATTCGCATTCGATACATTGTCAATTCAACCGCCTCTATATTTCTCTTTGTTTTATTCGAAACATACTAGATAAACTGTGAAGTGTTTTATAAATATTAGCCAAATTTACGGAGAAAACACTGTCATCCCAAAGATATCCACTTTTATGTGCCCTGAGTAAACTCAGTCTCAGGAAGAAATGTTCACACTGTCTCTATTTTTGCCTGTATTTATCGAGCCAACAAAATAATCTTACGTACGCGACGGTTTGTCTTGTTCTGAAGCAATTTCGGCTACAAAGACGACCAGTTGTCGTTTTAGTTCTAACATCGGCTTTGACATTTTATGATTTCCTTTGCTTTCCATGGGAATACTTTGATGTTGATTAAAGTACATCAACTCCATGTACCATAATTTTATTAATTACTGTTTCAAAATTAACAAATAGACTACAAACTTTGTTATGAAAGTGCGTGACATTAAACTAAATATACCCAGGCATAGCTACATTTTATCAAATCTGCAGAAAACCAATATTTAATCACGAATAATAGACGAATCAGAAGTAACCCGGTGCAGCGCTACGTATCGATGTGAATGGCAAGTACAAAGATATTAGAAATCAAATTTCATAAATTCTCTCCTGCCTCAGAGAACATAATGAGGGCCAAACCTGTAAGGAACAATTGGTTAGAGCCGTTAAGGAATAATGACAGTTTGTTTTGGTGAATGCATTATGTCTCCTCCTAGAAAAATGATGGAGTTTGAACGTTAAATCACTTGGCAATTACGGATGTGCGTACGTTTTGTATAGAAGTGATGGAAACGTTAAACAGGCTTATGCTGAATGACGTACCGGAATTACACCACCGTACGGTTCAGATGTCATGGACCCGACGGCCAAAAGCGAGAAATTGCAAATGGCGACGACGTATCATAACCACAGCAGTTAACGGAGAACAGAATTCGTGCCAAATGGATCACAAAATCCTAATACACGATAGAGTAAACCACGAACAATTTGTTTCGAAGTGTTAAACAAAGTAAACCATTAATTTCAAAGTTAATTTATCTGCAGGATGATAAGCATAATTACAGCTTCTCATTGACCGGTGCTAAAATACTGAAACGGTAAATAGTTCCGTTGTTGTAATGTCGTTATTACTAAGCAGTAGGATTGAAACTGGGCTGCTGATATGCTTGGGGGAGAATCTGGAAATGTAAGAGCATCATATTCACATAATCATGTAAGATGCTTAGTAGCGTACTAACTTTGTAGGTCCTACTGTACAATAAGGCAAACATGTCTCCATTTTTCTGACAAATTGACTGTACGTTGAAATTGCATTATTTTGGTTTGTGGAATTCACATTTCATAAGGAATTGTTGTTCATTCAGAATACAATTATACTCAAGTATCTCTATACTTCTAAATGTATTGACGTCGAATGTATATTAACTCTTTATTCCTTTTATCAATAATGCTACATATTTCGGTCCTTCTCAACTCCAATGTGTTATTGTGTTTTGGACATGTTTTTTATGTCTGTTGTTGGTCGGAGGGAAGGAACGGAACCGGTAGCATTATTGATACAAGCAACAAAATGTTCTTATTTTCGACGGCAATACATTGAGTAGTACTGATAATTCTGGACTTAACGTACACGGACATCTAAATCAATGATTCATTCTTTTGTTCAATCCTCCATATCTGTTGCTTATGTAAAGCTGTTCGGGAAGTTACGAAGAATGAAAATCATAAGCAGATTTCCTTCATATTGCGTAAATTCTGTTTGTGGGAAAACACCTTGTTACTTTCTCAGTTACATTTGTGCTGTAGTTCTGCATCATATTGGACGCACTTCAGTGCCTGATAAATATAACTTCGACGGACTATCTAAACACACGTAACGGAAGTAGAAATGTGTTAAGAGGAATCTGTAGCCTACCACGTATCTGTTCAAGGATGTAGTCCAGATTCCGTACTTTGTGAACCAAGGAGGGGAAAGTGTTGTTCCTCAGGTCATTTGCGGTTTCACTCATTAGCCATTGCTCTGCCATCTATAAGCAAACATTGAAAGTATTACTACCTACTTTAAGATTTGTCCACTACAAGCAGTGTGTGTTAGAATCTGTGTTCGGTGGTTGTTGTTGACTGTTTAGAACTTTTTAAAAATTTTTACTGTGTACAGTAATTTTTCAAGAAGAATGTTACGGAGTTTGTGTTCCTGTGTTTTGACTTCTCGTATGATTTAGGGCACGGGTGAGAACTTACTTTTTATACTGCTTCATTTGATGTAGCCAGTTGGCCTGCTAATCTAACCTAACTATTATATTTGTGTTATTAATCCATTTTTGGTCTATTGTTGTAACTTGGGCCATCATGTCATGCTGTACCTTGGATTATGGGCCAAGGTACAACATAGGACAGTACGGTCAGGATCAGTGGCGTACCGAAGGGGGGTTGGGGTGTTCAAACCCCCCCCCGAAATTCCGAAGATGTCGGTGGAGTCCTCGATCGCATGAGCAAGAAGGTCAGACGTCTCGATTTCCTTTTGTAGTCCATTGTGTTCTCATACGGTTTTAATTTATTAAATAAAGGTTTCTTTTAATACAAACTGTCTTGCAGTGGCGTATCTGGTTTGGAAGTTCAAACCCACCCCGGAATCCCGAACGTTTGACAAAGTCAAACCGGATTGCAAATTGAGCGGAAAATGTTTAGTGTTCCATTTCAACATCCTAATTAGTTTAAAAAATGCTGAATTTAGGAAGCCAACACCCCAAGATGTTCGGAAAAAAGGCAGTAAAATTTTAAAACTACCTAGGTTTACAATTGTTTTACATTAAAAATGACAAATAAATTGGTTGTCATCATAAATAATCTAAAGTATCAAAAATTAAGAAAACTTTACTATATGAAATGAAATTTCTTGTACCAAATTACAGCTGCCTCCAGAACCCCTGACTAAGGGGCCGCCGCCCCCAGATCCCCGTTCTCTCTGTCCTCTGTCCTCAACTGAATTTGTTGAACCTCCCCCGAACAAAATTCCTGTGTATGCCACTGGTCAGGATAAAAAATTATTTTTTTCCAGGAGAACGCCATGATGCAAGTCAGGAAAAACAGGACAAAACGTAGATCTAGCAGCCATAGGACGGGCCATAAAAGATGAAGGGAAAGTGTTGTACCTTGGGTCAGTATTTGGTTTTCATTTTTCTGTGTGAACAGAATCATATTTTGTAAAGTTTACAATTCTGCGTAATGTTGCAAATGTATCTGGCAACTGAAATATATTTTTCATTTCAGCATTGCTTTATACATATGGCTGCTGATGACATATTAAGTGGAGAAGGTAAAGTGACAAAGGGTACAACATATGACTGTACCTTGGGTCACCCCATTTTGTAACTTGAGACAGAATTCAAGAGAAAATAAAGTGAGGAGTAAATTTAATTTGCACACTTTGTGTAGGTTCAGGGCCTGTAGTGTACTATGCTAATGAATACACAACAACTTACATCATCAAGAGTAACAGAAGAAAAGTGCACACAATCAATATTCTTCCAGTAACAACTGTTTAATATATTTACACATGAAGAACACGAAATATGGAAGATCAGCTATATCCATTTTACAATACATTAAATTACATTCACTCCCACACATTTTGTATGGCTAAAGAGGCACTAAATGCACTAAAATCAACTACAAAAAGCAGCAGTGATGCTTGGAATTTGAACATTCCTGCTAGTAGTGGGCGTGGAAGTTTCCGTAATATGTCACCATGAAGAAATATGTATGTATACATATATATATATATTTTTGTCAAGAATAAATTTACTGGTGTTCTCCAACCATTTGTAATACCTGATTTCTCATTCATTTCCATTCAAATCATTCATTACTTCAGCTGTGTAATAAGAAATACTTTTTTTCCTGCCAGCTTTACTAATATACATTCCTGTCTTGCAACATCACCAACTGCAAAACATTCTTCATTAACATTTGCAATTTCTTTTTCACTCACTTCTACATACCCATAATTACTTGATTCATCATATGGAACCTCTTAGGGCTCCTCTTCAGTGCTGTCAACAGTAACCAACTTCTTCAGAGTTTTTTTTATTTTCTCCTACCCTTTGTGGCTCTTTGGTTTGCAATTTCAGTCTTTTCTGGTGTTTCTGTTAGGATCCTGCTGTTTCCATGTTTTCTTCACCCAGTTTTTCTTGATCCATCTTTGGTGAAGGCTCTTATTATTTCAGGGGACACTTTCATAAATCCACCTGTTATTCCTTCTTCATTGCTGTCCATGGAGCCTGAAGTTACACTGGCTGGTTCTGGTACCTAATTGTAAGTTCTGTCAGTGATGTAGGAGAATAGGAATTCATCTTCACCAAAAATATTTGCATTTAGGGGATAAATTCCTGTCACATGAAACCTCTTCTCAATGTTATGTTTGGTAAATGGTTTGCTGTAAGATTTTCCAATTATGCCTGTAACACCATATGTGGTTACATGTTTGCCTGGTGTGACAACATCCAGTCATTAATACAAGCATTGTAAGGTGCTGTGTAAGGACCAAAGTTTATGCAGTCCAATGGCTGTAACTTATGTATGGTGCAGCAGTGAAAGCAAGAAAATGCCATTTTCTTTGCCACATTGATGACAAGGATTGAGAAATGAGACTCATGATTGTGTAAAATCCAGATAACTGGGTCTTTCTTACAAGGCATTTCACATGCAATAATATGCTTCATATAGTCAAAAATGGCCTCCCATTTGACCAACCTGTTGGGTTTGCTCCTCCAATTGAAGCTGTAGGAGCACCAGTCAATATGTGGTTTTTGAAATGCACCCTTGGAATTATCAACATTGGATGAACATGGTTACCAATGGCATTCACAGCAACAATCAATGTGATATTTATCCCTCTCTCCCCTGAAATCACAAACACCACTTGCTTGATTCCCTTAGCACAGACAATGTTGGGAGGAACATGAACAGTTGAATTACCAGTTTCATCTAAGTTACAGTTTTTATTATCTTTGAAATTGTTGTCTTTAGTTCCTTTAAATTTTCAAAAAAATGCTTTCATCATAGATCGAGTGAACGTAGTAGCTTCAGGTTTTCTCGAACACAAGGACTCACGACATTTCCTCAGTCCTCTGAGTCACGTTGTAGCAGCACATTCATTCTTCATCCAACTGTCTGCCATAACCACACCATTTTCTTTGCCATACTGAAAGGTAAGTGTTACAGCTTCCTTCATTGTGTGACCATAATATAATTTTGCAGCCTGTTTGAAATACTCAACAAATTCAAATTCCTGTGTGGCTCTGAAACTTTTCTTAACACAGTTTCTGGTTGTGTACTCAAAATCAGTAGGGTTTTCTTGTTCTTGAAACTTAAAAAAAGTGACAGGTGGGTGTAGTTTTTGAGATTCCATAATTACGTGATGGTATCCCTACTTCAGTAGTGTTATTAATTACATGTTTTATGACTTGTACTATGGCTGCTGGATCTACTTTTTCTCTTATTTTACCTGACTTGCATCGTGGCACTCTTCAAAAAACAAAATAATTTTTTATTCTGAATGTACTCTTGGTCTATGACCCAAGGTACAACATGACATGTTGGCCATTGGTACAACACTCTACCAAAAAAGGAATGATAAGACAATTTCAATAGTTAGGTTAGATAACAGGCAAACTGACTACATCAAATGAAGGAGTATAGAATATAAGTTCTCACCTGTAAGTCAAACAAGAAGTCAAAACACTGGAACACAAAACTTGTAACACCCTTCTTGAAAAATATCTGTTCACAATCATGAGTCCCATTTCTCAATCCTGGCCATCAATGTAGCAAAAGAAAATGGCATTTTCTTACTTACACTGCTGCACCATACATAACATAAGTTACAGCCATTGGATTGTGCAGTCTTTGGTCCTTACACAGCATCTTACAATGCTTGTATTAATGACTGGATGTTGTAAAACCCAGGCAAATATGTAACCATTTACGGTGTTGCAGGCTTAATTGGAAAATCTTTCAGCAAGCTATTTACCAAACATAACATTGAAAAGGGGTTTCTTGTGACAGGAATTTATCCCCTAAATGTAAATATTTTTGGTGAAGATGAATTCCTGTCCTCCTCCATCACTGACAAAACTTACAATTAGGTAACAGAACCAGCCAGTGTAACTTCAAGCTCCATGGACAGCAATGACGAAGGAATATCAGCTGGGTTTACAAGTATGAAAGTGTCCCCTGAAATGTAAGAGCCTTCCCTGAAGGTGGACCAAGAAAAACAGGAGAAGAAAACATGAAAAGAGCAGGATCCTAACAGAAACACCAGGGAAGACTGAAAATGCAAACCAAAGAGCCACAAAAGGTAGGAGAAAATAAAAAAAAACTGTGAAAATAAGTTGGTTAATGTTGACAGCTCTGAAGAGGGGCCCTAAGAGATTCGATATGCAGAATTAAGTAATTATGGGTATGTAGAAGTGGGTGAAAAAGAAATTGCAAATGTTACTGAAGAATGTTTTGCAGTTGATGTTGCAAGACATGATTGTATTTTAGTAAAGCTGGCAGGAAGAGGAGCATTTCTCATTATACAGCTAAAGTAATGAATGATTTGAATGGATATGAATGAGAAATCAGGTATTACATGTGGTTAGAGAACACCAGTAAATTTACTCTTAAAAAAAATAATCTTCATGTTGATATATTATGGAAACTTCCACGCCCATTACTAGCTGGAATGTCCAAATTCCAAGCATCACTGCTGCATTTGTAGTTGATTTTAGTGCATTTAGTGCCTCTTTAGCCATACAAAATGTGTAGGAATGACTAATTTAATGTATTTTAAAATGGATATAACTGATCTTCCATATTTTGTGTTCTTCACGTATTAAACAATTGTTACTGGAAGAATATTGATTATGTACACTTTTCATCTGTTACTCCTGATGATGTGAGTTGTTGTGTATTCATTAACATAGTATGATACAGGGCCTGAACCTACACAGAGTGTGCAAAATAAGTTTACTCTTCACTTTTCTCTTGAAATCTGTCTCAAGGTGCAAGATGGGGTGACCCAAGGTACAGTAATATGTTGTACCCTTTGTCACTTTACCTTCTCCCCTTAATATGTCGTCAGCAGCCATATGTATAACGCAATGCTGAAATGAAAAATATATTTAATTTGCCAGATACATTTGCAACATTATGCAGCATAGTAAACTTTACAATATGTAATCCTGTTCACACAGAAAAATGAAAACCAAAAATTGACCCAAGGTATAACAGCTTCTCTGTAACGGCTTTAGACAAGTTTTAAATCCCATTTAAATCCTCAAAACAATAATACTGTTATGTATATCGTTATTGCAAATGCTTTTTGTGTGGAGAGACCTTATTTTTCCTTCGGAAAGCTTCATAGGTGATTAATTACTCTCATCCATTGTTATCCTTTTCAAGGACGGTCAGATCAACTCAGCCTATTTAGAGTCTGTATTTACCACGTCCTTTTGATTTCCGATCCAAAAATTCAGCGCGCCGGTAGCGAGGGCAATATTCTGTTTGCGAGGTGTAAAGTGGTGATACAAAGTATGAAGCACGTGTAGCATGTGCTCTTTGCAGTTCAGCATACTTAACTGACTTCTTCTCTGCATGTTACTTTACATATCGCGAAAAGTTATGGCCAACATTGGATAAAGAATCCCTAAATTTTTGTATTACATGTTCACAAATGCCATAAAAGAAAATAATTTTTTTGGTTAGACTGGGGTTTGATTTGTTGGCACGTTCGTTGTAACATGATAGTGTATAATACGATACTTTATACAAAAAACTTAGAAGGGGGAGTTAAATTCACTTGTTAGTCCTTATTGCATTGGAAGTTACTTTCGATATTTGCTGGGTGGAAATTAGCATTGATAAGCAGGATCCCTTTTCTGCACAATTTCTGTTAACTTTATATCAACAATGTTCCTGTACCCAAAATCAATAAACATGTCAACGAAATGAATTAGGTAGGGTGTTTTTGTGCCTGAACTTCCATTTTCATTTAGTTTTAATGCCAAACGAATAATTTTTTTTTCAAGCTTTGTGTACAAGATTATTAATTTCACGTATTTATTAAAAATCAATAAATACATGCTAACCTTCTGTTTAATAATTGTGTTACGCACGGAAAATAGTAGAAATTTTGATTAATTATCTGTGTACAAAGTATTTAATTTTGACCTCAGTTTGTCACATGTAATACCAAGCACTTGCTTCTTATTTCAGATTCTTTAAATTATATTTTTATTCCACGCACCCCTTTGTTTGTAAAGCAGATCAACAATCTTCTTTATGTGTGTAAAAAAGGCATAATGTGTGACAAACTTCAAATTCTAGTAACAGTAGCTTCCTATTTTCTGTTTTCTTGGGCCACTTCGGCCGGTTGCGGGAGACCTTTACTTTTTTTTTTAATAAAATAATGGTGCTATGTGCCGAAACGTAGCTAATCATATCCTGTATATATATATATATTTAACAATGCACTTTAATTTGTTCTTGTCTGGACGGTACGTGATATTGTACGTAGGCTGATTTTAAATGTTCGTTAGGAAAATAATAAGATTATAAATTAAAATATTTTCTCTACCCTTCTGGCGTCAAACCATTACAGGTCAAGATTTTGACATTCCACGTTTCCACTGGTATGAATTTTATCCTGTAATGTGTGCTATGGGTAGGTTTCGACTTAGCAGACCGAAGTGTCATGACTCGGAATACTACATTGTGAGTAGTTATCAACCTGCCACCATCCGATTAAATTAATATGGTGACTACACTGCGGACTGGATAGCCGGGTTCTTTGGGTTTGTTTTCTGACGTGGATGATCACTTTTCTCCCTACGACCGCGTCAAAATTGGCTGTGGGTCTTATTCAACATTCTATTTAATGCCTTCATACCGCTCCTTTATCGCGACTAAAAAGGTAGTAGCAGGACACCTACCATTCTAATTCATTTGGCGGCTACGTTTAAGGAAACGGGAGTCTTATCTTCACAAGAAGGCTATGTCTCGTAACGGAATGTATACAGCTACCAGACTAGGCGGTGGCATAATACAGAAAACCGCAATCCGCAATGATGTGTTCTTGAATGAATTTTTGAAAGGGGTGCTCATCTTCGGAAGTGCTCTGGGACATTTCATGTCTCTGAGGTTTGGGAGAGAATTTTACTCAGCTGTGTGCAACACGCTTGCTGTCATGAGTTCCTTCTCTTCAAATTTATAATAAATGCTTCACACGTGTCAAAAAATATTGGACTGAAAATAAAATATTTCACTATTCAGGGACAATAAGCTATACCTGGTTATCTAACCATACTAAAAATACCAACGTGATGCACTTAATATTATTTATTCGTCAAATATTCTCCTCTACATGTTTCGAGTATCAAGTACTCATCTTCAGGAG
>JGI20166J26741_11282226_pt1 | contig 14048 bp, 8 predicted proteins | sample TergutCu122P5_FD_26741 | JGI IMG/M metagenome (IMG submission 26741)
TGTGTGTGTGTGTGTGTGTGTGTGTGTGTGTGTGTGTGTGTGTCAGTTATGTATGTATCAGTCACTGTATGTGTCTGTCTGTACATGTATCAGTCAATGTGTATCAGTCCTCACATCTCTCTCTAAAATCCTGTAACGCATTTAGGAACATGCAGCTTCATTTCCATACACAGTTTTAGGCATTTTGCTCCTTTCTGTAGCTGTTTTCCTGAGTGTGAAATGAAATCTCTATGTTCACTCAATGACAAACAAAGAAAACATAACTTACATGCAGAGTAGCTATGGATGAAATTATTTGAGCTGGAACTTTCTTTTCACTAATCCCTTATGGTCACAACATGATGTAACAGAAACAAACTACAATTGGTTTGTGTGTCAAACCACACTTCTGAGATGGCAGCATCATCATCATCACATAGGACAACAATAACCACCCTACTAAACTATGTCCTAGCTTAGCATCACTAATGGCCATTTGAGTTCAGTAATGGGAAATAAAGGGAGTTTCACTATCCATGCAAAATACTAACAATGATATCACAGCAGCAATCACTTCTGTAGCAAGAAAAAGTTCAGCCAGTCTCCACAAACTGTCTGATACAGAAAAATATTGTAGAAACGCACAAATATCCTAAATATCAATGTAATGGAACATAAGGCCAGTATCACAAACATGCACAATGACATTCTTCAAGACAATAAAACAATTCCTCAACACAAAAATGTCAGATCTACCTGACGGAAAAGGCAGTAATACTGACGTATGTAAATGCTAACAATATGGCATGTTAATCAAAAGAGTACAATAACAAAGTTCCACTTACACTATAGCGTTAACACCTCGGCAATAGCGTTCCCACATTGACCTAAACCGAGGTTGACCCCCAATGTCCCAAACTTTGATTGTAACATTTCCTTTCGTTATTTTTCTCATGTTGAATCCTACAGTTGGAATCATATCTTCACTAAATTGGCCAGACTGTAAAACAAAGAATGCATTTAAGAAACAATAATTTACAATAATAACCTCAACTCCGTATGATTCTGCTGAAATTTAATTGGATTCGTCGTATTCGACATAGCCCTTATACGCCTGTAAAACACCCAACTGCGTTTAGTGACAGTAACTTCATATTTGTATTCATTCAGCATCGTTGTTTTCTTACCGCTATGACATTTACAAACGTTGTCTTCCCAGAGTACTGTAAACCTACAAGTGTCAATTCCATTTCCTCCTTCCAAAATAAGCTTTTAAACCAGTCCAAAATCCTATTAATCAAGGCCAACATTTTGCTGACACTATTAACTACCTAGTAAAATACAACACACAATAAATATGCCCCGACTCAACACCGAACAACCAAAAGACACACCAAAGAGCCTGTAACAAAGATACTCAAACCGGACAGTCAAAAATCCTATGGGCATGGATCTGGCCTATGTGCCACTACACGAACCAACACTGACACCAGCGGAGATACTGATTTATGTTAGAACACAGCAAGTACATTGCCCTTAATTTTTAATATCTTAAATTGCGAAACAAAGCATTATCTTATTTTATTTAGCACCGCTCACTAATCGTATGTTTGTTTTACATTCCGTCAAGCTGATAATTTTTCATGCGTGATCATTCGGATATGATAAATTATGGTTGTCTACAGGCTAACCAACAGAAATGTTGAGTTGTTTCTGGGCAGACAAAGGGACTTTATGTTGCTATTGTTTGATGGTGGCATCGTCTGGAAAGAGGCGTATTGCAAGGTCCGCACTGTTCTGGGATATTACGCAGCGTAAGCGTGGTAGCTCCGTACCGACGTTTCGGAACCTTCGGCCACATCTTCAAGGGTCAGAAAGTCCAAGAAGAATGAGAAAAGAGAAGGAAGTAAGGAGTTTGAGTTCATTTTTCGAAGTCTTCCAAATCTCTGGACTTTATGTAGAGTAGCCTCCACCTTTGAGGTGTGATTACATACTACATACATATACAGTATACATACGAGATGATTGGAGTTCTTGACCCTTGAAGATGGGACCGATAGGTTGTCCCGAAACGTCGGTACGGAATTATCACTCTACGTTGTATAATATTCCAGAAACGCGCAGATCTCGTAAAAATCGCGGCGGAAGCCTGAAACCATGCATAGGCGTATTGTCTTTAGCGCAGACCAGGGTTGGAGCAGAGTAAATGATTGGGTTGTATTATTTCTGTGGGCTTAGGTAGGAAACTAACTTCACAGCGCTTGGCACGGATCCGAGGGACTGCTTGCTCATTCAATTCGACCACTTACCCAACCCCTACCATAGATCAGAGTACTACTACTTCGTTCTTGAAGGTGGGGCAATATGGTCGAAATGTTGGTGACACTGCGCACTGTCATGTACTAATCGCACCAAACCACCCACAGCTTAAGGTCAAATGTTTAGCTTGAATGCAACCACATTCAAAACCGGCGTTTAGCAAATGGGTAGTATTATTTACTACTTAATCACGCTTTATTTAGCAACGCTATTAGTACCCTACACCATCTAGTGTTGTCAAATGATTAGGGTCGTTAACAAATGTACCTCATGGTGTACGGACAGTAGGACTTGTGCGCAGCCAATTACAGTGTTCAGAATTTGGAACAAGTTGTGTCTTATGTGGAACGTCGCAAGACATTGATATACCCATCATTGAATTTGAGGTGGTCAGTCATAGAGATGCAGCAGTTGGGTATGTTGCCCTATCGTTTGCCCACAGGTTTATGGCAAGATAGGGCGAAGTTCCCAAGTTACTAAACACAGCCCTTGTTTGTGTATATCCCAATTCAACTTTATTGGCTGTACAGAGAGTACTTATCGCCAGACTGACAACTGGTGAGTGGGTGGCCTCATCTCTTGAGATTTGGCAATGATATCCATTGTACGGGGAGCAGTCTAGCAGTGAGAAGTACAGGATTCTCTGTATTAGATTGCACATGTGATGTAACGGAATTTTAGTCTGTTAAGAAAACGATTAAATTTACAAGGAATATGAAGCACATATTCACCAAACTGTATATGCAAGCAACTTCAACAGGTTCACTCTAACACTTTGTATTTTCATCAAACCAATAGGAAATTTGTATAAAAATGCCACATGGGACATACCTTTCATGTAGACTGTGTATGTAAATAATTATATATTTGTATGCTATAGTACCCAAAGCTCAAGGTATTTAGGCCCACAAAATCTGACACGAATGTAAATGGTTAGTTTCTTACTTCTCAGGTTCACAAGTTATACAGCATAAAATCACAAGACAGCCAACACCCATTGTAACAGTTATTCATGGTGGTTACTTTACATTCCAACTTCGTGAACACTAAAAAACTCAGTATGCAACGTATATTTTTTTCTGAGTCGTGGAATGAACAGCTATTATTTCTATCAACACTATTAACCTTTACCTTTGTAACAAGGACATGTTCTGTGAGGTTGCTATTAAATATTTTTCCATATAGGCATGTTTCATTCTTCGTATGGGTTTAAGTACTATGCCAGCATGTAGTCTCTTGGACTGAATGAAAGCAACAAACTGAGGCTAGTCAAATTTTAATTCAGTATAGCATCGGGCACCTGTTATATGTATGAAGGTGCACCAGGATAGCTCTGTCAGTATTGCAGCTCTCTACAAATCGGTCGGCCCAGGGATCAACTCCCAATGGCGTGAGATTTTTTGCACCCATCTAGACTGTCCCTGTGGCCCACCAAGTGCCATGTACAATGGGTACTGGCTCTATTTCCCAGGACTAAAGCGGTGAGGGCATGGCATGGACAAACCACCCCCATCGAGTGCTAAGGTCAAAGAAAGAGTAGAGCTATACATCTACTACTACGCTGGATCTTCATGACCTGTTCTAGTTAATTTTTATGTGGATAAAGAGTTGGTAGCACTGTTCCATTATATGTGGTTTAGTTTAAATGAAATGTCATCAGTAATACAAAAGCAGGTGGTGTTGGCACTAATACCCTCCACCTGTAAACACAAAACCACCACCACCACATCAGGCCTACCCACATACCTGCAACTTTTTATTTTAACCCTTACTTTGCTAACATGGAGATTAAGTCCCATACAATAACAGTTTTTGAACTGAATAAGAAACATCTCTTTTGAAGACAACTAGTTTCCCAACTGTGGAATTTTCAGTTGTGAACTGCAATGTTGAACGAACTTGCACTTACCCATTTTTTCTACACAGTAGTTTAATCCTTATGCTACAGATTTAAATCCCATTTGTGAGGTTCACTTGGTTGCAGCTTAATTTCAGACATTTACAATATACTCCAATGTTCTTCCATTAAAACTGTCTCATCAGCCCTCACCGTAAAGTTGCATCATGCCATTATTTAACTCATGTCTGCTCTCTGGTTAATGTATTACCATAACAAAGAAAATACCAATACAAAACAGGGCCTTTTTAAATCAGCACCTACTTATACCATGATTTAAGTACAACAGCTTGTGGGAGACATCCATCTTCCTGTCAGGTCAAATGAATGCTGGTTGGGGGGGGGCAATGTTCTCCCTCAATTGAAAGGAAAAAATAAAAATCAAAGCAGAAGACCTACACCAATACAAATGTCAGTCAATACACAGAGCATAAATGTAAGCACTCTTATTGCTGCAATCCTTGCACTAGTGATGACCTGAAAAATTGAAATTTGCTACAGGTTGTAACAAATATATGAAATATATGCATCAAGAAACAAGGCAGTCACAAATGATACCATGAACTGAACTGAACTGAACTGGTCTACAGGATTGCTGACAGGGCTAGTACTGCCATTGGCAGAGAAGTGCAGTAGCAACTCTGCATTGTAAGTTTGTCAGTGGCATCATTTTTATCACTGTAATTTTGTCATGACCTTACTATCCTGTTCTACAGGGGTGTGCCATGTTACACTTTGTAGTGTAGTGCCAAGGTGCCAGCATATCACACAAACCCTCTACCTCCCTCTTCAGCAAGGGTAGCTCCACCATCCGTATTTTAAAAATAAAGTGCATAAAATTAAATATCAGAACTGCATCTACTTACAGTCATTAAAGCCTTATGTATGCCAGACTGCAGTCCGAACTCCACGGGGTTTGGTTATTCACAAAGCCTGCTCTGAGAAATATGCTTCCATGTCCAGAGTTTTAATGGTTGCAGTTTATAAAGTATATCTTCAAGTGATTTCACTTTCCTGATGATCATAATGACACTTGATGGAAAAAAAATTGTCATTCATGACCTACTATACATGTACAGTGTGGCTAAACAGATTACATAATTCCTCAGTTTTGGTACACCTGACCATTTATCAGATGAAATTGGAATTTTTGCCCTAATTACCTGGTCTATAAGCATAACTTGGCTAATAACACCAGGGGAAAGGAGGGATGAAATCGATCATGGGTATTAAAAGAAACTTCAATATGAAAAGGAGTCAAGTTAGGAGGAGGGGGCAGACTGTTTTGAACCACTCCTAAATATATATACACCCCTTCCCTTCCCCACTCTCAGCATTTTTTTTATTTGCCCTTCTTCAACTTGATAGCAAAAAAATATTCTTAGGAAGAAAAAATATTGGAGGAGCCTATCACCTGGTCTACATCATTTCTATGCGGTCACGTTTCTAAATCAACCAATTCTTTGGATCCAATGGCTGTGATGTTTTTCTTGTAATTGTTTTGTGAATGGCAAAATTTTCAGGAAAAAATTAATCAACATGAAATGTGTATTTTGATTTTTTTCAACAACTTTGAAAAAACAGGAATTTGGCAAGATAAAAATTTACATACGTCTTTATCCATACTGTCTTATGTTTATCAGACAGACTGACCGACAGACAAACATCACAAACATAGTCACTTTTCATAATTGTCCCCTGAACATGCCTAAATTGCAAGTCAAAGAAGATATTATGTGGGTGATAAAGCAAAAACTTACACTCAGCTGAGGGACAGACTCATCAAGTACATTTCATAGGCCTTAATGAACTGGTATACTTAAAGATCAATTTAAATATGTACAACTTATTTACACTTTACAAAATAACAATATCTGAAACTTGGGTTAAATCCCACAAGAATTCTATCACAACACACAATTCAAGCACCCAGCACTGGTTGAACATATAAATGAATTTAATAAAAAACCATTAAAATGCATCAATATACCAGTATGTCTTAATAAATTGTCACATTAAACAATAACATATACTAGAGAAGACACTGAATTATTCAAGATCTGACACATAAAAATGATCTTCACAAGGATGTTTTGGAACATGGTTACGGAATGTTAGTGTCTGCTTAGTGATATGTTGTGTACCATATGATGGAAAGGAAATACTGGAAGAAGGTTTGACCAAACACATAACGGTATGCTGTTACATACTACACATATTTCTGTACAGCTGTCACATTTATCTTCAATGGCAGTTAAAATATATTGTTGATTCATTTTACTCGGCAATTTGTTCAAAGAAGAGATAAGTAAACCATTCAACCAAGAAGACTTGTCAATACATATTTGGCACAAACTGTACTAATAAAACTAAGATAACACAGTCTGTTCTTATACATAACAACAAAATTGTAACAGTCTCTCAAATTGGACTCATACCTGTGGTCATGCACACTGGCATCAAAGAAAACTTAACAATTAATTTAAATGTAGCCAAACATCTGTAACTGTGTCCTTCTTTTGGCTACCAAAATTGCTGCAAAATAAGATGCTAAGGGCTTAGATTCAAAAAGGAATAAATGAAGGAATTAGTGCTTCCTTCTGTGTTTCAGTCAGAGTGATACATGGTGCATCATAAACACCTACTACCTAGGACCATTATGACCCAAGTCATCATACGTAATACACTGAACTTTCAATTCATGCAACAAAATTTAACCTTTACTAAAACTTATTTCTGCAACATATGTTAAGGGACGTTAAATTAGTGTCTTCTGTAGATGCACACATTTACCGGAATTACCAACAGCCTTTCTACACCAGATAACCTTTCATGAGTCCTACACATTTCAGTGGTTAATTTATGTTCTTGGATTGCTTGACCTTGAAGGTGATAAAGGTGAAATGTCAGGGCCAACTCATCCATCAACACAGCATCATGTAACAGGTTTGAATCTCCAGCAACACTGTTGTGAGACCCTCAAATCTCAGTGTCTAAACAGTTTGTGCTAAGCACAACCACTGCTTGTCTTCCCCTGGATGGCATTTATATGACTGCAGTGAAACATAACTCTCACAGCAAATCCACAAGCTGTCAGCAAACTGGGCACCTGCAGCAGCACAGAAGGTGCCCAGTTTGCCATAACCAAACAATTCCATGCATCAGAGTCCTCCTTGAGAAGCTAATAGTGCTTCAGATAGTCAAGAAATTCCAAGTAATTTACAGACACTTTAGGTGCATTAACATGTTCACAGGAGCCTACCACTGGCCCCTTCGTGAGCAGACGAAGCCAGTCCATGCCATCCCATTCTTTCATACACTCTCACCTATGCCTAGGCCCTGTAAGTGGTGTCTTCCACTCAGGTTTCTCACAATGATTTACACCTGTAATCCCTTTCACATACACCACATGGCCAACACGGGATTTAATCATCATAATTATATCTGCTAAAAAGACACACATCACCAAGTACTGATCAAATTCCAGCAGCACTGATTAAAGCAGAAGGTGGAATAATTCATTCTGTAATCCATAAGCTTATTAACTCTTTGGAATAAGGAAGAATTGCCTGAGCAGTGGAAGAAGTTGATCATTGTATCTATTTATAAGAAGGGTGATAAAACAGACTGTATTAATTATAGAAGAATATCACTTTTACCAACTACATACAAAATGTTATCCAACATTCTTCTGTCAAGGTTAACTTCATATGCAGAGGAAATTACTGGGCATCATCAGTGTGGATTTCAGTGTGAACAGGTCAACTAATGATCATATATTGTGCATTTGTCAAATACTTGAGAAACCATGGGAATACAATGAGGCAGTGCATGAGCAATTTATGGGCTTGAAGAAAGCTCTTGATGCATTTAGGAGGGAGGTGTGGTATAATATTCTCATTGAGTATGATGAAACTAGTAAAGCTAATAATAGCACTGTGTCTAAATGAAAACTATAGCAGAGTCCCAGTAGGCAGATATTTCCTATTAAGAATGCTTTGAAACAAGGAGATGCTTTATCACCATTGCTTTGACCTTTGCTGTAGAATGTGCCAATTGGAAGGTTCAAGTAAACCATGAGGGCTTGAAATTTAATGGTATACATCAGTTTCTAGTTTATGCTGATTATGTTAATATATTGGGTGGAAGCATACATACTATGAAGATAAACACAGAAGCTCTAATAGTCCTATTTTGATTCATACCATTGTGATGATAAAGAGCAAGAAAGGTGCCATCTATCATAACTAAGGCTTATTTATTAGGTACTATATAAACATATTTCCCATATACATAATAAACAACCATTATATGTGACAGACAGCATCTTTCTTTCTCTTTTTTAGCTTTAGTAGTCCCTAGTAAGGTGACTGTTCTAGAAGCAAATGTTGAGAAAACTAAGTACACGTTCATGTCTCCAGACCAGCATGCAGGACAAAGTCACAACATAAAGACAAGTAATAAACCCTTTGAAAGGGCTGGACAGTTCAAATATTTGGGAACAACCCTAACAAATCAAAATCCCATTTACTTAGAAATCAAGATCCAATTGAAGACAGGGAATGCTTGCTACCAAAGATTCACAAAACTGTAATTTTGCCTGTTGTTTTGTATGGGTGTGATTTGGTCTCTCACACTGAGGGAGAAACAAAGGCTGAGGGTGTCTCAGAACAGGATGCCTTATTGTTTATTGCTTATTAAGGAGGATACTTGGGCCCATTGTCCAGGTAATCAAATAAAGAAGAATGAGATGGGCAGGGCATGTGGCATGTATGGGAGACAGGAGAGGTGCATACAGGGTTTTGGTGGAAAAACCTGAAGGAAAGAGACCACTTTGAAGACCTAGGTGTAGATGGGAGGATATTACAATGGATCTTCAAGAAGTGGGATGGGTAGGCACAGTCTGGCTTGATCTGGCTCAGGATAGCAAATGTAGTAATGAACCTTCAGGTTCCATAAAATGCAGTGAAATTTCTTGACTAGCTGAAAATCTGTTAGCTTCTCAGGAAGGACTCTGCTGCATGGAGTTAGTTGGTTAGTTAATGATATCTGCTGACCACACATCATGAAGATCAAGCCTCATGCATTTGTTTGCCCTCACAGCTTAGAGAAGCCAGTTTACTGTTAAATCAGACACTCTATAGAATACAGTCATTTATCTGGATGAACCACAGCACTGGGAGTCAAACACTTCTGCATAATGCAAACACAAATTTTATGAGAACTTCAGATTGTAGGGGAGAAATTTGTAAACTATGCAGCAGTGCAGACACATTTTCCAACAGACATTACATGTTGTCAGAAACTGCAATTATTGTACAAGTCAAAAAGTTTGACCTGGGTGCCACAGGCAAAATCCTTATGCACGGTACATGTAGGTTTAATAATGCTTGATGTGTGTGTGTGTGTGTTTTACCATACAACTCTTGTTATATCTGAAACAGAGAACCTATGAATTTACTGACTTATTTTATCTGACAAATACATTTTGTCACTTTCTGCAACCACTCTGCTTCACATGCTGGCTGGTGGCTGAGTGGGCTGTGTTAATGTGATAGGTGAAGGGAGTGGCAACCAAATTATTAGATAAAAAAATAACCCTCCATATCAAACATCAACATGTTCACTGCCATATTAATTTTTAAAAACCACTGAGACCAAAAATGCAAGAACATGCCAGACCAGTTGTACATTACAGTATTTTTTACACACAGGACACGTGTGCCTTGCAGTGCCACAAGACTGATCATTTTGCTCAACGGTAAAAACAATTTGCAGGAACTGACGTGTGACAGTTTCACACAGGCCACAGCAATCATTGCTACATATTCCCATATGCACACAATGCAGTAGAGTGCAGGTATGGGACCCTTCCTTCAATCCAGATTGCATAGGAAGTTGACATTTTTCTGTAATTAAAGAAAAGTTGTTCTGCCTCAAAAATAGAGAGATGTTGGATCAGTCAATGTTTAACATCAGTTACAAGGCACCAGTTAAGCAGGAATCATCATGAGCATCTGGTGAAGACAGGTGAGCTGCTGGTATTTCGTGGCGCTAATCTTAAATTTTCCTGTTGTGGAACATGGTTTTAGCATTCCAGACACTGGGACACCACAGACAAGATCCAGTAACTGTAATACCAAAGTAGACGCCAGTGTTCTCTGTGGCAGTGAGCACGTTAGTAGCAAAACAGCTCGATACAATCGATACATAATTACTGCTGACAGCCAACAAACTTTACATCTTCTAAAACTTTCAAAAACTGTCCTGCTATTAACAGTCCAAATACCTTTTGTACATCACATAAAACATATCATCAATACAGTTGACATAAGTTCCATAATAATGTCATCACGCTGTTCTGAAATGCCTGTTTCTGGGACACATTTGAGTCACCCCACCCAAGAAACCCCATGCTCTATGGAAATGCCATTTTTAATTATTTGATCACATTTGTAAATGTCAATTTTTGAATTACTAATTACATCAAAATCCCTACTACTAGAACTTCTTAGTGCAAATCCATAAGGTGAGTAACATGAGTAATTCATTGGTAGTCATTTTCAAGTTCACTGAGCTGACACCGTCAATACAGAGTATCAACTGACGTGTCATCAGCAAAAAATGAGAACTCAGCTCTTCGGATTAACATGCAAAGTTCTTTGAAGGCAATGGTGGTCATAAAATATTTACATTTATGTTGGTAACATTACAATTGTTCACTGAGAGCAACATTCATTACATAAAATAATAACAGGAGAAATATGCGTAAAACAAAAGATCAGCAGTGAATCAGATTAAAATCTGTCCTGCATAATATTATGCACACTAATCAATCACTTATAATTTATCTACCATAGCAGTATTTCAGTCAAGATACTCACTGGACAAATACTGTGGTGACCATAAATGTTGGATCAGTTATTTCCTGGTACCTTGCTGGCTTTCACCTCAGCTGGTGAAACAAGAATCAAGTCATCCAATTCTGCTGTTTCAGTAGGGACTGGATGATCCCAGATTCGATTCCTGGCAGGAGAAAAGAGATATTTCTCTTCTCCAAAATGTCCAGATCAGCTCTGGCACCCATCAAGTCTACTATTCAGTTGGTACCGAAGGTTCGTCCCCTGGAGGTAAAATGGTCCATGTTAAGCTGACCACTAACCTCCATCTGGTGCCAAGAGCTACACGACACCACCACCTTCTAATTTTCAGAAGCCACAAAACTCGTTCAGTACAGTAACTAGGATATGGACTGAATTACTGGGAAACTGCAATTCAATTCCTGGCATGACAGATGGCTCTGGAGTCCACCCAGCCTCTTATACAAAAACTACCAGGGTGCCCTTTCACCAGAGGTTAAGTTGCTGGGACATGAAGCTGACTGCTCACCTTCACCTAGTGTCAAAGTTCTGCATGAGTGGAGCCATAACTCCACTCCCCCACATGCCTTCATGACAGATACAGAGGCACCTTTACCTTTGACTGATTTTTCCTAGTGGCTTTGTGAATGTGTACCCAGCAATCACAGCAGTTTACATGTTCAGTGTATTCTAAGGACTCTACAAATTTTACCAGTAGAGGTGGCCCTGTATGCACCAGAAAGGCATACAGGGAGCGATGAGGTACAACTGCCCATTCTAGGTGGATGTCAGCCCCATCCCCTTGTCAGGGAAACAGCACCTGGTTCACATTGAATAGAGGCTGCATGGGTCCTAGGGACACTGCTGATGTTTTGGAGAAGAGAAAATTTTCTTGTCCCTGCTGGAAATTGAACCCCAGATCATCTGGGTCATAGCCTGAACACTACTAACTATACTATCCCAACTGCCACATGGCAACTCTTCCTGACATCTTTTATGTCAAAAATATCACGCCTTTAGAGGATGACAAATTACCATACTGGGTTGACCCAAATCTGCCACACTGTATGCGAATTTAATGCAAATGCAAATCTGCAGGTACAATTTGACACATTTTCCTATACTGTAAACCTGAAAATACTACCAATGTGGTACCTTAATCGAGACCCCAATACAAAATTTAAAGCATGCAATTCAAACACTGCTTGCATAAACTCCTGTGATGACAAGATACAGACTACATCACTCTCTTCTTCACAAATACTTAAAAAAGGACTGATTTTATTACATCAGTTGTTGAAAGTAAGGAAGTTACTACCTGTTGACAGACTTCTTCTAATTAAAATTAGGCACAATCAGCAAATTTCATACAATTTTCTGAGGAAATAATTTAATGTCATGAACCATTTAAAGGATTCTATTCAGAGATGTAACAGTACTCTCATAACACCATGTGGGCATACTGTACAGATACACCATAATATTGTGACTGTAATTAAGTACATCCAATATTGCATTTATATTTAAATGCTTCCATCACTTCCTGGTGCAATCACAATGAGGTGTTGCAAAAATGTCCAAATTAGCTCTGGTGCGCTTTTCCTATTCTATCCACATGTAACAACTCAAGAAACAGTGAACAGATTTTTAATAACCTTGCTATCAAAGAGTAAACATATTCTGATTTTGGTTAAAACCAGACAATAATGGACATTTTACATACAGCCAGTCCTACATACCTTTCAATGCATTTGTTAAGAGTGCCTTGAGCAACAGACATGCTCAGCAGACTGCAGAATCCTATGCTACCATATGACAGCATTGTTTGGCGGACATGTAGAGTGCAGAGAAGTGACCAGATCGGCCTCAAGTTGCTGATGTTTGGGTGAGAAGGAAATCTTAAATGAGGAAGAAAATGCACCTGCACCACCAAGCATTGTCTGCCTGTTCAAAAATGTCCACAGTGACTGAAGCTATGAATGTGCAATGTACACAGTACATGTTTGGCTGCCTGACCATTCTGAAGTGGGCCTAGCAACAACCACTTCATGGTGACCAGAGATGTGTATAGCAGATTCTTGATGTTGATAAACACTGTAAGGTGGCATTTCCACCATTTGTGATCACTAATTTAATACCACTGATTTGACCTTTCTTACTGGCTCTGATGAAGTGTAATGAGATCACATGACTTCCCCCACCCTCCTGCTAATGTGCAGATCACTTGCAGCTCAGTCAAGCTGTCTACATTACGTTAAACTGACTGCTTGTGTGCTCTACGGCACAACAGTCTTGTACAGTCCCTGCATGTATGTTGTGCTTAGCTCTACGGCACAACAGTCTTGTACAGTCCCTGCATGTATGTTGTGCTTAGCTCTATGGCACAACAGTCTTGTACAGTCCCTGTATGTATGTTGTGCTTAGCTCTATGGCACAACAGTCTTGTACAGTCCCTGCATGTATGTTGTGCTTAGCTCTATGGCACAACAGTCTTGTACAGTCCCTGCATGTATGTTGTGCTTAGCTCTATGGCACAACAGTCTTGTACAGTCTGTGCATGTATATTGTGCTTATAACAAGTGTTTGCACTTAATTAACAGTTAACAATTAAGCATCAGCTTTTTATGCTTTCTGAGGTTATTTTATACTTTTATTACTGGTATTTTGTTGAGTTCTTCAAACCAAATAGTCATTTTCATTTACAGTGGATCCCAGTGTGCATGATGTTTTATTAGTCCCAATTAATCACAAATATTGAGATGGTACTGTATTCATGCATGTATATGTGCATATGTGCACATATACTTACTTATTTACTTACTCCATGGAGCAGAGTCCTTCTTGAGAAGCTAACTGGTTTTGCAGCTAGTCAAGAAATTCCCCACATTTTTGGAACCCAAAGGTTCATCACCGTACTCACAAGTGCCCGCCACCTGTCCCTATCCTGAGCCAACTCCATCCAGTCCTCACAACCCCCGCCCACTTCCTGAAGA
>JGI20166J26741_11283337_pt1 | contig 14048 bp, 7 predicted proteins | sample TergutCu122P5_FD_26741 | JGI IMG/M metagenome (IMG submission 26741)
TTTTTTGATTAATTTGTTTCAGACGAGTGTGGATAATTTTGAAGGAAGTGTACACATACTAGTCTCCCTTTGTTCTCTTGGTTGAGTGTGTGAAGAGCTTGTCAGCATTTAGGGTTAAATTATGCTGTGCGAAACTTCCTCCAAGCCTACAGCGCATGGAAACTGGTAGCTAGGCTGTGGGGCGGGGTTCGGCATTCGGCGAGGTGATAAAAGACCCTGCAATATACGGCGGAGCTCTCTGCTGTTCCGGCTTTGTGTTGGTATAGCATGTGAGAACTGTGTGCACCTCAGTGCCACTAAGTGAATTTTATTCAGTGACAGTATATTTGCTTGGTGCAAAATGTGGTGCTTGTGTATTGCAGCAGGTAGGCATTGCAGTAAAATTGATGATTGTGTTAGTGGAAGGCAGTAGTTTTTTTGTGAATGATTATGATGAAACTTGAATGGATTTCGGCACGGGTTCGAAATTATTGCGAGACACCGTGTATTACAAGGGTTCTACAACTGTTTTGGAGCCTGCAAAAAGCAGAGTGAGAGAGTGTGTATTGTAAAGAATAGAAGTAACTGAACAGCGAGAACTAGGAATTGAGATATGAGTTTGTAGATTGAGTAGGATTTAGTAAATGATTTTCCTTTAATTTTATTAAATGGTTAAGTTGAGTTAAATTTGTGTTTGTGTTTTGAAGTAGAATAAGTTGATGCTGAAGAAGTTGCTAATATAATTCGTGGAGGGTGTGCGTAATCTCTGTGCGTGATTTGCTAGGCGAATTAATCAACTCAGGTGGCAGTGGACCCAAACAGCCTCCCACCCGGTTTTAGGGAGCTACCCCCTAAGACTATAAAGTGGCTAGCCTACACTAGCCACTACAACATGTATTACTGACTTACATGACTATGTATCTTACACTGTAATATTCCATATATGTTTGTATGTTTATGACATGTTCCACATCCTGTTGTCTTGTGACAGTCTCAAGGACCTATGGAATGTATATATGTATGTATATGTACACACTCTGTTCCCTTTCCATTGCTACTTATATAACAGGGTGCATAGAGAGGCTAAAAAAAAAGATGACAAAACATCAAACACACACTGCTGTCACTACCAAAACTGTTTACTTATGTAAATCTGCTATATAAATAGTCCTTCTCAATCAACTATTGCTTTTGAACTCTCAAAATTTGTGCTGGTTGCTGTCATCAGACAGAACTGTGAAACACAATCAGCCTCTGTAAATTTCTGGGTAATACAGCTTTCTGGATCAACCAGTGCTGGATAAACCAGCTTTTACTGCACATATATAATCAGCTGATACAAATTATTTCAAAGGCTGCTTGAAATAAAATATCAGAAAATTTAAAAATTCCACTACTACTGACTACAAAGTAAAGTGGAACTGATGTCAACCATGTTATGTTTTGGAAAAGCTAAGAAAGTGATGCAATGCAGGACATTAAGTTCACATACACTGACAAATATAATGCACTGTATAAAACAAGTCAAACTTTGTTTGTAATCTTAAACTGTGACATCCCCATTGTGTTAGATACAATAAGATGTTACAGGATAGTACAGTCGAAACACAACTAATAATGTGGTGTAGTATTTAATTACTAAGACTACATGTTTCGATCCCTGCACTGGGCCATCATCAGGTCTCGAATTGTGCCTCAGAGGAGACTACACAGTGTATTAGTCTCCTCTGAGGCACAATTCAAGACCTGAGGATGGCCCAGTGCAGGGGTCGAAACATGTAGTCTTAGCAATAAAATACTACACCACATTATTAGTTGTGTTTCGACTGTACTATCCTGTACCATCTTATTATAAGTCAAGTTTGTCCTGTTACTTCCTAACATGCCATGAAATATTTCTCTGCTGAACATTATTTGGCACTGTAAATGAAAGCATGTGAAACTGCCCAGCAAAATGCTGCAGCAAAAAACAATATTCATGTCAAAAACAGTGGATGTTCTGTGACAATTACTGCACTTCTCAAGAACCATCACTCATAAGATGGATTTACAAGCACCCTCAAAGATGCCAAACCTAATACTGTGTATCTTGAAGCTCCAAACTACTCTATTTTAGAAAAGAGATCTATCTGCCCACAGTGGCCAGAAGTGCAGTACACAAAAGCTGAAATGATTATGTTCAGTGTCCTGAAATGAGGTTTGAGTCAGACTCTCTCAAATGCACTCTGAACATAACATTTCATTCTGTGGAATAGATCCTTTGGCTATGTAGCAACAATGACAATTTCTAAAGGTTTGTAAAATACCAACAATTTACAAAACATGTCACAAGTCACAAAACAGTGCATGAACCAACAGGTATTGCTCACTACAGTAACATTACAAAGAGAGTATGAAATAATTAATATGTCATAAGAACCTTCTGCACTATCTCCCACAGTCTCAGAAAATGATATGAGATATAAGTCTCACAATTTTTATCCAAACACAATTTTGCTACAAGGTTGCAATTACACTGCACATTATTGTACCTTGCCAGTTTGTCAACTTTCCAATGTTCTGAGGACTGTGAGCAACAGTACCATTACAGCAAAGTACACACAATACAGAGAACTACTTACATCACAAAAAAGAAAAAAAGAATAATTCCCACCTTGTCCACATTGTCCCTCGTTTTGGCTGACGTTTCTACATACGGTACACCCCACTGCTGTGCTCTTCCATTAGCCTCAGCAAGGGACACTTTCCTTTTCTCATCCAAGTCACTCTTATTCCCAACCAGAAGGAACGGTATGTTCTCATCACTCTTTACACGAAGGATCTGATCTCTGTAGCAATCAGATACAATTTAATTGCTTGTTATATAATTACTATTATGATCATCTCTTAAAGAGTATCACTCAGCAACACAAAGTACCAGAATCCACTCAGTACACCCTCAATATTTAAAAGACTCCTTCCTGTTGGTATAATTCAATTTGATGACTTTTAATTATGCAATATATGAGGCACTACCAATCATAAGTTCATCAAAGCCCTGACAATGTGATGATTTTGCTTCTGCACCATAGAAGTCTGTATTTTATATTCCTCTTTATGTATGACCCATTCCATCTCCAGGCAGGCACGCTACTATTAACCCTTTGGTACTAGAAATAAATTTGTGCTTTTAAGAGAGTTCTGATAAAAAAGTTCTTTTACACTTGAGCACAAACAGATACATATAAAAAGAAACTACAAATCAGATGAGAGCTGTGTAAAAAAGTGCCATAATTGACATACCCTCAGCAACAACCTGAGTTGTCCTGCAGTTCTCTGAGCATCACACCATTCAACACCTACAGTCATTGTTAGGCACCAAAGTGTTAAATTTGTGACACGATAACAAACTTTCCTTAAAAAGAAGTACATGAGAATTATATTTATACCATAATGAAAACCACAATAAAGAAAATTACATAACCCTAGACCGGCATAACACGTCACAAAATTCACATCTGTTGAAGTATAAAAATATGTACAAATACCAAATTAATATTTGTTTTGAGAACTGAACTCTTCTGGGTTATTATGTGGTGAGCAGTGGTAATTTCTTACCGACGTTTCAGGACAACCTATCGGTCCCATCTTCAGGGGTCAAAAAAATGTTAGTTTTGGCTTTGTTTGGACAACTGCAACAATACATCACCAAAAAAACAAATAGGCCTAATGACTGTGCACCATATTGTAGTGATAAACATAACAAATTAATCCCTATCTTTACACCAAACACATGCACAGTAATGCAGGAATCTCATCTGCTTGCTAATTCTGCTGCAGAAAAGGCCAATCTTGAAATATTGGTAATTTTCTCACCTAAACTCCTGAGTAGCTTGGAAGCTTTCATCTTCTGTGATTGAAAAAACACAAAGAAACCCCTCTCCACTGCGAAAGTAGTTGTCTCTGAAAGCAATATTAAATGAACATTGAGCACAGTGTGACAAAATTAAACTGCATGTCTACATACCACACACTACACTAAAGACTGACATACACACCTAATAGCAGCATAATCTTCTTGTCCAGCTGTATCTAGAATATCAATCTGTACCTCTTCCCCATCCAATACCACTTTCTTACGATACGAATCCGCTTTTGTAGGTTCATAATCTTCAACAAACTGTAAATAATACAACCAAGCATTATCCTTTCTTTCCTTCGCATTTTACACCAACAAGACGTTACTATTAAATATGTCTAACCTCATCATACATGAACTGAAGTGTCAAAGCAGATTTTCCAACACCTCCACTCCCCACCATAATAACTTTGTGCAGTGCAGGTTGTTGATTTGGTTTTTTCGACATGATGTCACCTATGGATATGTTCAGTACAAATGACAAATGCTGAAAAATACAAGTGACAGATGAAGTGATGCAGTCATCTATTGCACCGTTAGCTGAATTTCACAAAGACTTTTAAACATATGTCACCAAAATAACCGTATTCACTGGCTCCGATACACATCAATTTCTACACCAATTATCTGATTAGGTCACACTATTCTCACTAAACACTACGCATCATACCGGTGGTGAGCGTTTTCCGATCCAGTTCTTCGGGCTCGAGGAAGTTACGTTGTAACGGTCACGCACTCATGTGGTACTCCTGAAATCTGTATGGAAGGTACACAACACGGCTACACCTCAATAAGACTTTTACCACACTGTTTCAAACGGTGATTTCGTACATTAATTCCACCAACAACTACCGTAACTAAGAGGCGTTGTCTGCTCCCACCAAAGCCAGCATCATTGAGTCGTTGACCTTTCCCATTGCTTTGACTTTAATTTGTTCAGTATTAGAACAAGAATTCGAGTTTAAGTAACGACAAATATTATGCTGAATTAAACAAGTATGCAATTAGTATCATCCCTCGTGAACTAATATATAATTATTGGTTTGAGGTTGACTAATCATTACTCAAATTTAATGTCACAGTTTCACGCCCTGCCAATAGCATGTGTGAACACTTACAGTATACAGATTGCCATTAATCTAAAGTTTTATCGAAATACGAATCTGTTCATTTTAATATTTAATAGTATGTTTCTTTACGGGAATCTTCCGTTGAGTGTCAGGGCGTGGTAAATATAATAAACATGCAAAACAGCGCATCGTAGTTGGCAACATTGTGTTGCTGGTCGCAGTTCCTTACCGTTTCCAGCAGTCAATTGTGATGTGTCTACCACGGATCCCTCCAGATAGCGAAACGTGAGATGCTGGCATGTCTACGGATTACTACGTCTTTGAGTACATGTCTGATCCGCGTCTGTCTAAGTACAAGGCACAGATTATATGTACAAGGAGATCACGAAGGAGATGTAGTGATACTGTTGGTTGGTTGTAAGGTTATGTTGTTTCGAGGGGGAGGGACGTAACATATTACCTTTTTAACAAGTCAATTTAATAGCACTATTTATGTATGGCATATGCAGTATGCCATATGTACCATACATGACTTTATAATTGCATGTAGATATCCCTTGGCCTCTGTTTCAGAAGAGCACCGTGTCGACTGTGTATAAATATGAGCGGAGTAAGGTTGGAGGTTCAGTGGTCGCCAGTTCACCCTGATAAGTGTATTACCTGGGGAACAGAAATATTTCTGTATGAAGTATCTTCCCTGAAAGACGTTTCAAAATTATCATGTATGGCTGGAATATTATTTTTGCAAGTGACAGTTGTTACATACAGATATTTGGAAGATGACATTAATACAGTCATTATTTTCCATTAGGTTCAAAGGTATCAGATACAACAGTCGCCAACTTATTGGCAATAAACTCAAATCATCATTATGTTAAATGTGTTGATATCTACCCACAACCAGAACCAGACATTTTGCTGGCCATTGGCCAAGCAAATGGGAAAGTAGTTCTCACAACCTTCGGCCCTACAGCATTTGACACACTTGGACTTACAGGCAAAGAATTAGGTAATAATCACAACCTGAAGTTTTTGAGGTACTTTTAATTGTTTCCAATAGGTTAATATGTATAAGTAATAGGATTCTGTTTTGAATAAGGAGGAATTACCTGAGGAGTGGAAGGAAATGATCATAGTACCTGTGAATAAGAAGAGTGATAAAACAGATTGTAGTAATTATAGAGGAATTTCATTTCTCTCAAGTACCTACAAAATTCTATCCAACATCCTGCTGACAGGGTTAACTTCGTATGCAGAGGAAATTATTGGGGATCATCAGTGTGGATTTCGACACACCAGGTCAATTACTGACCTATAGATTTCAAGAAAGGCTGTGATTCAGTTAGGAGGGAGGTCTTGTATAATATTCCCGTTAAGTCTGGCATCCCCATGAAACTGGTAAGGCTAACAAACATGTGTCTGAATGAAACCTGCAGCATAGTCCAGGTAGGAAAACGTTTGACATGTTTCCTATTAAGAATGGCTTGAAACAAGGAGATGCTTTATTGCCATTGCTTTTCAACTTTGCATTAGAGCATGCCATGAGGAGGGTTCAGGTAAACCAGGATGGCTTGAAATTAAAATGGTACACGTCACTTTCTGGTTTATCCTGATTATGTTAATATTTTGGGTGGAAGTGTACATACTATAAAGAAAAACATAGAAGCTTTAGTAGTTACTAGTAATGAGACTTGACTAGGACTAAATGTTGATGAAACCCATGGCTCGACTGTCAAGGACTGGATGCCCTAAGTACGTGGTCATGTCTCAATACCAGAATGCAAGAAAAAGTCACAGTGTAGTGGTTGATAATAGTTCCTTTGAAAGAGTAGGACTGGTTAGATATTTAAGAACAACCATAACAAATCAAAATTCTATTCAGGAAGAAATTAAGAGCAGACTGCAGTCAGGGAATGCCACCTATCATTCAGTACAGAGTCTTTTGTCTTCAGTTTGCTGTCCAAAATATAAAGATTAAGATATACAGAACTATAATTTTGCCTTTTGTTTTTTATGGGTGTGAAACTTGGTCACTTACATTGAGGGAGGTTCGTAGACTGAGGGTGTGTGAGAATAGTGTGCTGAGAAGAATATTTGGGCCTAGGAGGGACCAGGTAACAGGGGAGAGGAGAAGACTACATAATGAGGAGCTTAATTATCAGTATTCATCACTCAATATTTTTTAGGTGATCAAATAGAGAAGAATGAGATGGGTGGGACATGTAGCTCGTATGGGCAAGAGGAGAGGCATATACCGGTTTTTGGTGGGGAAACCTTAGGGAAAGAGACCATCTGGAAGACCCAGGCATAGATGGGAAGATAATGTTAAGATGTATCTTCAGGAAGTGGGATGGGGGGGCGGATCTTCAGGAAGTGGGATGGGGGGCATGGACTGAATTGATCCGGCTGAGGACAGGGACAGGTGGAGGGCATTTGTAAATGCGGTAATGAACCTTCTGTTTCCACAAAATGCTGGGAATTTCTTGACTAGCAGAGAATCGGTTAGCTTCTTAAGAAGGACTCTGCTCCATGGAGTAAGTGAGTAAGTAAGTATAAGTAATAGAAGAATCTCTGAACCTGACAAAGAATAACTTTAAAGTTTTACAGAAAGAATGTAATAAAATTTAAAGGAAAAGAATAAATCATAGTCAAAACACAACTTATATTCGTTTTCTTGACTGGCTACATGTTTGGCATTGAACCACATCATATCTATAAAGAGTAAATAGCAGGTATAACATAATTACATATCAAACATGTGACATGTTCATGGTTTTTGTTTTGTTTTGTTTCGTTTTGTTTTGTGGGATCCCACATCATATTTATCATTACAATATCTGCTGATGGTTGACTGTGGACACAATATTGGTTTGCTGGGTGTGAGATGAAGATGTAAACACACTGGATATGGTACAACTGTTCTCATCGGTTTGTTTATCTTATATGTTGCTGTATGAATAAAAATATATGATATTAACAGAATAGGAGATAAAGAATCGTGCGTGATTTATTTAAATATAATTTCAATGTTACTAACATCCTAAAGTATTTTGTTCTTATATTAATTTGAAGTCTGAAGCAATATTTATTTTATTCTTGCAGACTCACAAAATATATATATATTTACACACATACACACACACACACACACACAAAACATATGGTATAAATATGACAATGAACTGTTGATCTGTATCCTTTGATATGTCATGTATGAAAAAGGAAAGGAAAAAACCTTCTGTCTTTTACTTCTTATGTGTCTGTCCATGGACTGAGAGATATGTTTGTATATACATGACATTGGTGAAATATAGCTATACAAGTTTATTGATCCGTATCCTCTGATGGAGAGGAAAGGAAAGTCTTTCATCATACTTCTTGCATTTCTGCCATAGATATTTAACAATTTTTGTTCATTTTGTGTGTTGCTGACCATGCTCCAGTATAACACAGTGGGATGTGTTCTGTTAAGTAATAACATTTGTAACTAATAAGAAGTGATGATCATATAAGACTTGCTTCTGCATTCAGTGTATGAGGGCAGCAGTAAAGTTCCTTGGTTAACAGACTGATGACCACTTCAGTGGGAAAAGTAGCAAGTGAAGCATTGCATGTTGAATGATGTGCCCTGTCATCTTTCTAGCTTTTAAGGAACTACTGAAAGCAAGAGTACTGTCCATATTTTCACGGAGACATGACATGGATTAATCTGAGTTGTCTCATGAGACAGTAATGATCGAGTGTGTCACATGCTTGAGATAGTTTCCTGTAAATTTCCACTTAGAACACTGAGTGGGAAAATGGATTTTTTTAAATTTTTTGTGTTGCTACAGATGCTTAGATATTATTTTTTTACCCATTCCTATTATAGAAACTTCCTCCTCTCAGTGTTAGATATGAAGCCTGTATATCAAGTAATTTGGTGAAGTATTGTCAGTATGGAATGAATTTTCAGTGTTTTAATCTTTTAAACATTGTAAATTTATTTCGTACTGATACAGTTCGTCACCCAAAAAAGACTCTGTTGCATCCTTCTGTTGGCGGTGCTTCTTTACCCAGTAGGTATACTTGGCATGAGCATAGGTGCCTGTCAGGTTTAGAGGTCCTCTGTCCTACATTAGGACTAATATGTAGACAATATTAAAAAAAACTAATTCACGACACTAAACCAACAAAATGCACAAGTACTGTGCTGACTGGTTAAGTACGTAGGCTGCTTCCAAGATACTGGTTATCAAGGTCCATCAAATTTATACCATTGCTGTACAAAGAAATGTCTACATTTTAACCATTTGAGTGTTTCACACCATGTCAGCTTTGTATAAAAGTGACTAATTTAGTTTTATGCTGTATTACTTTGCTTTGATTCCCTGATGATGGTCCCTTGTGGACCAAAACATGTAGGAACATTCAGTGTAATGTAGATATCTAAGGAACAAATTCATGCATTTATTGGTTTAGTGTCATGAATTAGTTGTCCGTAATGCACTGAATGAACAGTATAAAAAAAAAGAGAATATGAAATTGAAAATACCAGCTTTTCTTATATTTTGAGGAATTTAAGTACAGTAATCCTTGTATGTTATCACTGATTTTCCATGACCCTGTGATGAATTAAATCAGAAAAGTGTAGCAGAACAATGCAAGAATTTCTTTGGGAGTCACAGATTTAGTGAAAGGAGTTTCATTTGACAAACATTTCTCATTGTTGTGTTACTTTCACGATTTATCTGACTATGCCATGTTTAGTTTGTGAAGAAGAGATGCTTCTCAAAAATATATTTTATGAAAGATGAGGGAATGATAAGGCATTAGGAATATTTAAATGCACTGAACACAGACCATATTAAGAGAACATGTATTTTTTTGCAGATAAGGAAATTTTCTGCCTCAGAAGTTTAGAAGGTGAATATGTGAGATTTCTGTTCTTTTGTAATGTGGAAAACATTTTTCAATTAAGAAGGAAGAAAGGCCTACAGAAGACTGAGGAATGAACTGGAAAGAGCTAAAGACAGAGCCAAGAAGGAATATCTTAAGAACATATGTGACAATATCATTGAATTTCAAAGAGCAAGATGTTATGACGTAAGGTACTTGAAGACAAAGTAACTAGGTTGAAAAGAAAACCAAGTGTTTCAAAACATTGGCATCCAAGACTGTCAAGGGAATATGAGAGTAGATTAGAGACAGGTACTGAAAATTAGGGGGAAATATAATATAGAGTTCTACAATTGATTTAATTGACCAGAAAAAACCTAGAAGCTGAGCCTGAAGAGGAAATAGATGTAGATGAGAAAGCATCTTATATTTTGCAAAGTGATGTGGAAATAGCTAGCAAGGAAATTATGATATACCTGAAGTTGTACTCAACCTGTTGTAAGAAGATTGTCATAGGCTATTGACAAAACTGATCATCACCATATATGTAACTGGAGAGGGTCACAGTGGTTTCATTGAAGTTACAGTTGTTGCCTTAAAGAGGAAGCCAAAAGCTACAAAATGCAGTGACCATCACACAGTCAGCCTCATCACACATACAGCAAAAATTGTCATTAGGATACTGAGAAGGATTGAAAGGAAAATTGAGGATATGCTTGGTTAAGATCAGTTTGGATTTAGAAGAGGGAAAGGCAATAAGGATGCAATTTGGATGCTGAGAATAATATCAGAACAGACTTTGGACATGATAAGGAATTCTGTGCTTGCTTCTTTAACAGCAGAAGGCATTTGACCATGTAAACTGGACCAAATTAATGTAGATCCTACAGGAAACTAGTATCTACTGTTACAAACAAAGACTGATTAGCAATTTTTACATGGATCAGAGAGTTAAATTACAACTAGACAAAGGGGAGCCAAGAAGCTTGAAGACTGGGAGAAGAGTGAGACAAGGATGCTGTTTGTCACCAGTTCTGTTCAACTTGTACAGTGAACACCTAACCCAGGAAGCTCTTGAAGAGGAGACTTCACAATAGGAGGACAAATAATTTATACTGTGGGGTATGCAGGCGACCTTGTGCTACTGGCTAAGGAATAAATAGTGCTCTAGGGCATAATCGAAAGACTAATTTAAATTGGAAGATGCTTTGGAATGGAAATGAATGTGGGAAAAACTAGTGATGAGAATTTCAGGCCAGCCATCCCCAATATAGATTATGATAGATCAAAAACAGCTGGAGAATGTGGAATATTTCAACTGTTTGGGTAACATGATAACAAATGACGAAAGGGGTACATGGGAAATTAAAACCTGGATTCCCATGGGAAAAATAGCATTCAACAATAAGAAGAATTTTCACCAGCAATTTGGACTTAATTTTATGGAAGAAACTGGTAAAGTGGTACATTTGGAGTATAGCTTTATATAGTGCTGAAACTTGGGCACTACAGCAAGAAGATCATAAATACCTGGGAAGTTTTGAAATGTGGTGCTGGAGAAGGATGGAGAGGATCACTTAGACTTATCATGTGAGAAAAGAAGAAGTGTTACATAGAATCAAGGAGAGGAATATTCTACAAACAATAACAAGAAGGCAGGCTACCTGGATTGGCTATATCTTGCATAGGAACTGCTTTCTAAAACATGTTTTTGAAGGGTAGATATAGGGAAGGATAGAAGTGATAGAAAGACGAAGCAGTATGCAGCTACTGGATGACTATAAGGAAACAGACGATTCTGTCAATTGAAAGAGGAAACACTAGACTGGACTTTGTGAAAAACTTGCTTTGGTAGAGGCTGTGGACCTGTCCTAATACAGACTGCAGAATGAATGGATTTGAAATTGTAACATAAAGCTTTTACTATGGTAGTGCATGTTTTATACCATTACAAATCACAAGGAAAAGCTGTCAAATATTTGGTGCATAGGCGTCCATGAAGATCTTAATTCTTCACTGTTTTTTGGGTTGTAATGGGATTTTTGTCATTCATAACAGTGTTCTGTATGGATTTTGGTATTGGCATAGTGAGAGCATATTGGTTGGTATTGTTCTTATATTGACATATGCTGTCTTGAATTTTGATTCCAGTGCCACGACATGCAAGACAGTGCAACACTGTTGCATGGAATCCTGTAGATTCTAACCTTATAGCTGCAGGTCTAGACAGGTACAAAGCTGACCACTCAGTGCTCTTGTGGGATGTGCTTAAGTGCCCACATCATGGTGACAGAAGAACAATTGTTGTGCCAAGTGTCTCACATCAGCATCCTGCTGCATCAACACCAGTTGAACTAGCTCGACCTGTAGCAGAACTTGGTCTGTCAGAAACAACCCACTCTCTTGCTTGGTTCAACTCTCAATCCAGAAGTCTTGTTATTGGCATGAACAATAAACATCTGAAACTTGTTGACCTTCGAGGTATACTTGTGAAATTTGTTATGTTTTTATCTCATTTACTCTTAAGAAATTACATGCATATGGAATTGTGAACATTGCAAATAACCTCTGCTTCTAATGATTTATGTTGTAACTGATAGGCCCTGGGTTTAACAGATAACTTTGTTTATTGACACTACAGATAAAACAATTAAAACCATTAGTAATGAAAACAGAACACTCACAATAATTTCAAGATTTGCTCTGAACAGATAACCCTGTGCTTATACATTCCGTACTCCGGACTCATAGCCCTGACACCGGTCTCGAACACAATGCTCCACAGATTCACTTCATTCACTCCACACTATGCAGTTCCTCAGCTGAATCCCCTTTACTCTGCATCATCCACTCTCCTTGCTCTGCTATATGCCACACACCCTGAATCACCATGACAAGATTGTCAAATTCTTGCCATCCCATGGCCTTATATGGTGCTTATTGCATGCCTGGAACTTACTTCACTCTTCTAATCAGTACTGGGTATCCCTAGAATGTTCTGGTGGCCTTGATGTCAGAGGCTTCACGGGTCTTCCTACTACTAGGAGCTGTCCCCTTCAGACCAGTTTCCTTCTGAGTGTGTGCATCTGGTCCAGTGTTTCTGCCACTGCTGGATACACTGCTGGAACTGACTTTTTGAAATTGAGTGTAGGATGGCCATTGATGGTTCCTGAATTTTAGGGACAACACACTTGTAGCTGCAGTTTTATTCTCAGAAACAAGATAAGTCACATGGGACAAAATCAGGCTAGTAAGGAGGATGAGTGATCACAGTCAAGTTTTTAGCAACCAGAAATTTCTGCACTGACAAAGCAGTGTTCACCAGTGCGTTGTAAGGGGAACGGGCAAGTCATAATTCTGTAATTGTTCCAGAGGTTTTTGGTGGACTTACTGCCGCTGATGTTTCATGACCTTCCAGTAATAATGGTGATTTTTTTTATCTGGAGGAACTAATTCCACACAGACAGTGCCTCACAGTGAAAAAGAGCATTAACATGCTCTAGATGTTCAGTCAATTTGCCTTGCTTTATTTGGTTGGTAATAGAGAAGCTTTTCCACTGAGAATACTGCTCTTTGGTGTTGGATCATAACAGTAAACACAAGTTCATCTCTTGCATTTGTAATGTGCTTGTCCTGCGAAGGAAATGCAGAGAAAGTTAGGTATAGGAATTCGTGCTTATAAGATTAGTATGTTGCTATTGCTTCACTTCAGCGAGAAAGGGTTTGTATTGGAGAACTAGCCTGTGTAATAAAATAAGAGAATTCAGATGCAAATAATGTCTCTCTCAAATGCTGTGAGTAATTATGTGATACATACTTCTTTTTTGTTCTGAACGGTGTATGTTGGAGCAAACTCTCTCTTTATGTAACATGATACTTAGTTCTTTCAAAACACTTTTGTGGATTTAATGCGTAACTTGTTTGAAGTATTTATAAGTTGAATCCCAAAAATTATGTGTCAGTGTTACAAGCACATACCACATCTTTCCCCATCAAAACCTGATGTTTTATGTTCATGATGGTTGCTACTCTTCAGAAACCCAGATAACTATTTGTCCATTTATTATTTACATATCTGAAGAAGATTTTGTTTATTTTCTTCCATTATTCTGCACTATTAATCCAATATTTTAATTCTGTTTTAAAGTATCGTGTAAGTAAATAACCAACGAGATGCAGCTTTTGTTTCACTTGGTTTATTATCACTCTACATGTTTCGGACA
>JGI20166J26741_11285559_pt1 | contig 14047 bp, 7 predicted proteins | sample TergutCu122P5_FD_26741 | JGI IMG/M metagenome (IMG submission 26741)
TGTTTACAGCGCGGTACGGACTGAGTGCTTATATAACACAGATACGTATCTTTCGTAAAGTGATAATATTAATACACCAATGTCACATGTTCAGTGTCCAGATATGAACTGTATAAAATATCAGCTGTAACACAATAACACAGATATTGCGGCTGTTACAGCGCCTTTCTACACAAGACACATCCGTCCACTGGACCGTGCTGGATGACGTCAGTTAGCGGTATTCCGTTCAGTGCGTTTTCCTGTTATAAAACAATATAATTTCACCAAAAAAATAAACACAGTTTATTCATCACACACATTTATTGTATTTCTAGTGCATGTTTCGCTGTTACATTCACAGCCATCACCAGGGAAATCTCAGTAAGGGGCACAAAAGTTGTCCCTGGTGACGGTGAATGTAACAGTGAAATAAAGCAACCCATTACAGGCCTGGACAGGATTCGAGGATTCCAGGAACGACCTTCAGTCCTAACGGGACATTGAAAATTAGTCATATGTCTTAAAATGTTTTAATATTATCATCAGTATTAATGGTGTTATTTGGTCGCTGACATTGAGGGAGGAACGCAGGCTGAGGATGTTTGAGAATAGGGTGCTGAGGGGAATAATTGGATATAGGATGGACGAGGTGACAGGGGTGGAAAAAGCTACATGATGAGCTTAATTATTTGGGGAATTTTTACTGGCTGAGGACGCCTAAGTAATTGCGTTCCCCACTGAGACAATGGCACCACCCAATGACCATATATGAGGAGGTAAAAGTGAAGTAGTGATTGCCACTTTGTGTCATTTAATTTTGCAAATCCTTCTTGGATTTTAGCCATGTTAAATGATTAAAATAAACAGCACTGCGGAGAATATTATTATCTTTATCATCAGGCGGTTTAATGTGACTGAATGCTCACTGCCGGGGAGTTGTGAAGAGATAGTAACCAGTTCCAGTATACTGAGATACCACCTGCGGAAGGTTTTGTTGCGATGGCTTTGACTGTAACAAAGACATTAAAACTTTTTTTGCCTATATATGAAAAAAATTCTGATGTAGGACCAGCACATCCCTTCAACAAGTACTTAAATCGCTGAACTAAATTGATATTTTTCAGTTTAAATGATACATATAATTTACAAATGAGCCACTGAACATTATAAGAGGCTGCAGTAATGTTAAAGAGCTAACTCTGTGCTTCAGCACTGTGTGATTTATGTTGGGTTTAACTGCAGAAAAGGCATCATACATTTCTTTAGTGGCTAAAAAGAGCGATTTTTGTTTGGAAAATACAGAGTGTTGTTTTTGGAAGAGTTTTAGCTGATGCAAAATTATTAGCTGCTACTGTAGGTTAAAGTTGCTTTTATTCTCCAACGCTGGACTAGATGGAAGTGACCAGCATTTTTTGGACCCTTAGAAACAAAAATTACTTTACTCACTGTACAAAGGGCTCAGTTTTCATTTGATGGAAAAGAAGTTTGTAATTGCGTGACTACCTCAACAGTGTTTAGTCATGTGATCTTCCACTTACTGTGCAGTTTGTCTGGTTATCTTGGTGTCATACTGCAGTCATATGAATATGTTTCCTTTATACTGTACATATGGGAAAGGTGCCTAATTCTAATATATTTGCAGTATCTCTATGATAGTGGTATCTATATAATTAGAGTTTTACTTTGTCCAGTACGTCCAAGTACCAGTGCAGATATATGTTTCTCTCTTCCAGCAACAGTTGTGTGATAACTATTTATTATATATCAAAATTTGCATACATTATAAATGTAAATTAATATTAAAATTACTCTGACATGTTTCAGTGTTAATACACCATCTTCAGGGAGTTTACAGTTGTGTTAGATAAAGTTATGAACTATTAATGATAAATTTCAATATAATTGTGTGTTGTAATGGTATAATATTGGTAAAAGTGGCCGCAAATATAAATCCTGATTAGGTGTGAGTGTGTGTGTTTGCGCTTGTCAGGTATATATTTTAGCTAATGCAACTGTAAATTACCTGAAGATGGTGTATTAACACAAAACAACGTCGGAGTAATTTTAATATAAATTTAACTACTAATTTGTCCACACGATGTTGGTATACAATAAATATTTATTACACAACTGTTGTTCGAGGAGAAACATATCTTCACTGGTACTTGGACATATTGTACACAGGACGGTCCGCACTGCATGATGTGACTGTTCAAGAAATGTGGTGGGTTTTTGAAAAAATTGTGCAGTTGGGGAATGATTCCAGGGACACAATGAAAGATTACTGGTCAACAGTAGATCAGTACTTCACGGTTTTTATGTCCCCATTCTGAAAAAGATGGATTATACAGATTTCTAAAGTTTAGTGACAACAAAACTGAACATGACAAGACAGATGAAAATTGGACTTACTTTGTAAAATGAAAGCTTTGTTTGACAAGCTGAGTGAGTCATATGCTAACACCTACAGTCTGACAGACCATTTCGATGTTGATGAAATCATTTGGTCTGCAAATAATAGTTATCTTCAAAGAGTATATACCAAAAACACAAACATTTTGGTATAAATCTCTACAAGTTGTGTGATTGTAAGGTATATACTGACAGCATGACTGTGTGTTACCGATGGAACCATGTGCCCTGGGGTCGACTTAGCCTCTAAAATTGAGTACCAGGATTTCTCTTGGGGTAAAGGCGGCCTGTGCGTAGGGCTGACGACCTACTACCCTCGTATTGCTGAACGTCAAGAAAATCATGTGTCTTAACATACCTGGTAACCCTGGGTCTGTCCAGGCCTGTTGCGGGAGACCTTTACATTTATGACTTGTGTGCATGGAAAGAGAAAAACGGGTGACTCCCTCCATGACAGCTATACACTATATGCGGCTGTAACAGAACTTACTGCAGGGATTGAAAATGTGCGACACAAGTCGTACATGCACAATTTGTTTTCTTTTCCATTGAATAATTTACATACTAAGACAATAAAATGCTGCAGAACTTTTAGACCAAATAGGAAAGAGATGTTGAAGAATTTTAGACTTAAAATTAAATTGGAAATAGGTGACAAAGCTTAAGTTGAGAAATAACTTGACACACAAAATGTAGGCATATTGATGAACACCCATTCTCCACAATTGGAGGGCAATATCTGCAGTGAGCAGAGTAAAGCTGTGACACTCGCAATATGACAGTACTATTACAGACACACAGTATATGTGGACAAATCTGACCACATTACAAACTCTTACTCTATTAACAGACAATCTTGGGCGTGGGAAAAAAGCTCATCTTCCATCCTCTAAGCCGTACTATTCTAAACAGCTTTATCAGTCTCACCTCCTGTGGTAAAAATTAATCGCGCTGACAATTAGACTGACATTGGTGACGGATTTAATACAAGAGCCTGGAAGGATGCCTCGACCACAAACTGCAATACAAGGAAGACGAGCCCCATGTATGAGAAACCAAAAAGGCTTGATTCAATTCACAACAGACGCTGGCTAATTCAATGTAAGCATTAAGTGTCATATATATACAGCCATAAACAACGAAACAGGTACAATATCCAATTATCCATAACGCAAAACAGGGTTGTATGCTACCCCATTGTTCAAGGTGTATGACAACAAACTTCATTTTTGAGAACCAACTAAAGATACAATGTAGAAGTTTAACAAAAAATGTAACTAAATTGGATTTACCTAGCCCCTTGTGAATTCATACAAAAACGAAATAATTCACGGACTGCCATTCTGAACTCAGTCTTTACAGACTAAAGTTTGTACTGCAAATTTCAGCCCATTTTTCCACCCACCAATCCTCAGCTTCTTACGTAATACTCGTGTACATTACAAAACAGCGTTAACGTGAAATATATTTGAGGATTAAAGCCTATATCAATATTACAGTGTGTTAAAGGCAGCAGTACTGACCGCATTCTTAATATTATATATGTTTTTAAACAAAGTATTTTACACATTTTCCGCTTTATTTTCAACACAGATCAGTGGAAACATAAATTTTGAAATCTGTATGATACTTTAAAAAATGGTGTGTTGATTTTTCTTCCTCAATATGTTTTAAGTGCAATCCCTGGTAAAAATCTGATATTTGGAGAAACAAAGAGTAAAAATTGAAATCTGATCATAGAAATTGAGTTGTAAGTGACAAACTGTGGATTAGTCCTATATTTATTTCCGTTTTAATGTGTAATTTTCTTTATAACTTTGGTGTCTGTACAATATGGCAGTTTCTGTCACTATTGAGGAGTGTGAAGATGACAGAGATAGCTGTACAATTTTGTGATTGTATTTTATGTGACTGTACAGTTTTGTTGGACAGGGTACATTTTTAGACACAATAGGAATGCATTTTTAATAACGACAGCTTCATTATGCTTGTCCGTTTATCTCCCATCTACATGAAACAGCTCTGCTATGACGGTGGAGTCTCAAGATCCCACATTTTTCATTCACCAATTCTTTGAGTCAGATGCTTAATCTAAGACTAGTTTTGGCTGCATGTGGAAACAAAATTGGCACCATAAGTGATCGGTGAACTTGCGGAAGACCCTGGTGTTTACTTAGGGAAGAAATATATATAAGTAGTTGTCACAACAGGTTTCTGAAAGTTCATATATATATGTGGGGGGATTCAGAAAAAATGTAGTTTTCCTACCAATGGAATAAATTGGCCGGTCACCCAGAATTCTAGTTACTGGAATCACAAAATTTGCAGTATTTCCTCTTTAAATTCCCATTTCCTAAGCCACTTCATGTTCAAATAAAATTTTTACCAACCCATCTGCCTTTCTGCACTTGTTTTTTATTGGTGTCTTCAAACTACTTCAAGCTTTGAAAATCTGCCTTTACCACTTGACATCGACAACCATGCTGAAGTGTAAGGACTACGAGTGAAGTGCAGATCATTCTTGTACTGTAAACCAAAGTACCGCTGATATGTTAGTGGGACATTCACCGTATGATTACAGGCTAATCATGACGCCAAATCTGATTGTCCAATATTGCAATGTGTTAGGTTCTGTGACGATGTGTGACAGACAGTTGTGTGTGGATTTCAGTGGTGTGTCAATGCAGAAGTAATGACTATTACTTTATTCTGTACATTCTTACTGTAACAGTATACAAAACCATCTACCCTATTACAAGTTCATAGCTAGAGACTGCACACTACACACGTGTACTCAAATGTTGCTGTTATTAAATTGTTTATTTTCGCAATGGACTAAAATATTCAGGGCTTGGAAAATCTCAGAGGTGGCCTTCCCTTTGTTTTCTCCTACAAATGAGAGTCTGTGTGAATCTACAATCAGTCTGCTTTCATAAACTGGTGCGTACATGAACATACGGTTGATTGTGTATCTGCAGTTGCACTGACCTATATTTTCGGATAGTTACTTTTTAATTCTCCTTGCACATTATCAGGAGCAGTGGAATTATTAAAAAGGATTATATAATATTAGGACATTTCATCGGCTTAACAGTATCTGCATCGTTAAATGTTAATACAAAGCAGTGGCAACTGTGACTTTAAGGACATCTGCATCTCTCCGCATATTGATGAGATAAACAGCGATAGTATTCCTCGACAGTACCAACTTCCAATTTCTTTTCTTCTTACTATTATCCAATAATTCTAAAATATATTCTGATTTACTCCGAGTTACCTTACATAAGTGAGAATTTATTGGGAAACTGTCCTGTGAAGATCACAACAAGCTACTTTCACGTGTTTTTGCTAATAGCTAGGAATAATAAAACCGTTAGACACTCTAGAGTGTCTTTAAATCAATGAATAATTCATAATTTTCAGTGTCGCAAAGTGATTCCAAACTCCTTGCAAATAACGACCATTATAGACCACCGATCACAGTCCTTAAGAAGCTAAGAGCCACACAGTTAGTCAAGAAATATCTTGCCTTTCATGGAACCCGAAAGTTCTTTACAATATTCACAAGAACCTACCATTGTACCATATCCAGAACCAAAAAGATGCAGTTCATATCTTCATAATCTCATCTATAATATCCACCTTAACATTATCCTACAATCTGTGCCCAGTTTCTCACAAGAAGTTTCTTCCCTTAGCTATATCGTGCCTTAAATTTTTGTATGTATTTACTTATAAAACCTGATATTCAGGGTCTCCTTTCCATGCCAGTTTATAACACAACACATGGCCAACATTTCCCTCCCTTAACTATTAACACTACACATCAGAGCAGAATATCAAGAACTCTAAAATCATCATTGCAGTAAGGGTTTAAACTCCTTACTATCTATATTCTCTACTGCCACATACTGTCAAATTAATGAAGGCAGTGTTGTCACTGACTGTTCGTTTCAATAATGACTAACAAGATTAATGTTGCCTATTACACTGATACCAAAAACATCAACATCCATACCATCACTGAGTTGATAAGATACCAGCCTCTTACCACACAGGCCTAGGTTCAATCCCAGGGCCGTCCATGTGGGTTTTGTGGTGGACAAAGTGACACATGGACAGGTCATTCTACAGTTACTACAGGTTTTTCTTGTTAGCATTATTGCGCAGTACTTAAAAATAAAAAATCCTTTTATTATTCTTTCTTACCAATTGACAGTGTCCCTAACAAAAAAGGGTCTAAGTTCTAGGCAGAAGTTTCCATGTTCACATTTGTGTTCACAATTCGAACAAACGCATAAGTATCACAAAATACAATTTTATGCACTTACCTACATGCAAAGGAAGATAACGATAATATGATCAGAAAACAGTCAATAACATGACGTTGTAGCAATTCAGAATACCATTTTCAAGATGAAATGTCTGCACCAGAACTAAATGCACAGTGTACTATGCAAAATACCAGAACATAAATGTCCCATCCATTCCTTTGCATGTTCGCAGCCGACATCTATGCTGGTCATTACACTTCCCCAACATTACACTGCCATAGTGATTATAGTCGTCCTTCGGCGCCAAAGGGCTAAACTTTATAAAAAAGTTTTATATATTATTCCACGGAAATATAGTGCACATCATTGAGGTTTTCTAATGATTACAATTACAGTCTTCTGATTGATCTGGCAGTGCGTATTGCCTGATGATACCATCCGAACCTGACATGCAAGACATTATTAGCTTCCAGATGTTTATTCCTCATTGCTCCCCAAATATCACAAATTACTTGTGAATTTTCAGGTCTGGTAGAGCAACCACGATATCTTCTACATATTTAACACGCACTTTATAACACCCCACCAAATTCAATTCTCTCAGGTGTGGCAAATGTGACGGTACTAGTGCCAAGGATCCTTCACCTACAAACAAAACATAAATATAAACATTCAACAATACTGTTGCATCACAATCATACAAGGTTTAATGAATGTTAACAATGTTATATGTTTAAGGTAACGAACATTTACTCTCTATTAATTTATGTTAACTGCATGACTATATTTGGCAATATTCATGCAGTAGAAAAAGCACATGCGTGCCCATATTTGGCCACACGTAAGTACCAGGAAGAGTTCACTTCGCTTACTAACGCGATGACAGGGATAGTTAGTTCGGTAACGTACTCCTCAACCCGGTAGGGATCCAGTTAATTTGCATGGCCCGCAAGAATGGCCGAGTCATAAAATGCCCTCTGTAAATAACCGTGTTTATTGGTAAACGCAAAGACTTTTGGCATCTTTATTAATGGCTCACTCGTCGAAGTATTAATCCTCGTCTGTCTGTATATTCTACGAAGTTATTACAACGATTATACAACTGTATATTCATTGTATGACACCGTCTACCAGAGACTGTCAAAGCTACGGCTTTACTCTACGATGGTTCATTTGCTACTGATTGTAAAAGGGAAGCAATTTAATTTTATTTGAGATTCATTTACTTGAGCTGAGCACTTTGGATTATAATTGGCGTTATTTTACCAAATTCCAAATTACGCCCTTCAGGCCATAAGGGCGAGGCAAGTTAGTTATTCGTACACATTATCACCTATCAATTATCCAAGTATACATTTTCTTCTCAACTTCTCGCTTTTGTAAAATATTTATTATTTGAACTTAGTAAATCATAGTAAAATTAAATAGTTATATTTCTTGCCAACAAGTTTAACTAGTTTAGTGCAGACCCTGTTTATCCTTGAGTCTTTGTGTGTTATCTGTTGTCGAAACGTCAGCCGTTGCTAAAGTTACCGAAACTCATTTCCTTTCGGTGCTTACATAGCGAAAGACCAGCCCCTCACAGTAAACGCTAAGAAGGTGGCAGCATTCTAGGTGATTTTTACCTCTATTTATTATTCACTTTAAATATTAATTTTGTGGAAGTCACACCCCTCGTTCCAGGTGAGCACTACAAAGTTTTTATGTGTATTGAAGCACAACATATTTCTAATGGACCAAATAAGTAACATAAGGTGACTCTGACTCCAATTTGAACTTTTACAATACCACTATTTTGATAGCTTTGTTTAAGGTAGAAACCTTTAATTTAATATTTCACATGACACGCAATGATGTCCCTGATTGGAGGGAGCCGTGTGCTAACAGTTATAATTGGGTGTAATATGGATCTACTGCGTGGGTAACTGCCCACAAATGTAGTGCAATATTAATCACACAGTGAGATGAAGCAACTCTTTCTCAACGAGCCTGTGCAACAGATTATATGCAGATGGTTATGTTCACCACTTGTGCGGTTCTAAAGATACCAGTACAGTGCTCACTGACATAACAAATGTATTGATGTAAAGGCTCAGTCCACGTGCTTCACTTAGCACTACAACATTGAAAACATATGAAGAGGAGGTATGATGCTATGCATATTTAGCCCTGGCACCAGGCGGAGGTCACATTATGAAGAGGAAAACACGACCAAGTACTCACTAGACAGGAGGATGGGTGGACAAGCGAGAAAGTATTGAAGTTACAGAGAAGTTAAAATTCTCTCTACCTTGCTTGGAATCAAAACATATTTCCTCGATCAAACAGACATTCATTTTACCATTACTGTGTCTGAGCTAGTCAGCCCATACTCTGTCATGGCATCAGGAATTTTCAAAAAGAGTTATTTTTTGTATAAAATTCTGAAGGACAATAATATAATCTTTTCTTTCATATGGACCACTAGTGCAAATTGTAATAGAAAATAACAACAGGAAATGTAAACAACATCTCAGACATCAGTAGTAATTACAACATTGAGAGCAAAAATAGGAATTAAAGTATTACATAGGAACTAGAGCTGAATATACAGACACAATTTCAGCTAAAAAGTAGTAAGATGCTTAAAATTATAAAAGAAAATCACAATAAAAAATCTTAATTTAATTCCGCATGGAAAAATTAATACTGTTAGGCCAATAAGAAATATACCGTACTGACTGATGGAACACAACGGTTCACTGTCCAAATCCTTAAAGATATGGATGACGATGATGATGATGATGATAATGATAGGGTGTATTTGACTACAGCATGCTATACAATGGAGGATTAGAAAAAGGGTTTTGAAGGTATGAGCTTTGTTATACCGGCTCACAATATAGTCCAGTGGTGGGACATTGTGATCAGTATGAACCTGCTCTAAGAATATCATAAAGCATAGAGTTCTAAAACTCAATGTAGGTTCAGGGCCATCACAAAGTGCACACATACCTGTAATGTGCTTTAGACCTTTCAAATTCAGTACACGCAGCTGATTGCAGTGACATATCACCATTCCGATTCCAGCATCAGTTACATTGCATTCCCCACAGATAGCCAATTCCTTCAAATGTATGCATCTGTAAATACAAACACAATGATAAACTTACCTCACAGACATACAGACACTTGCACTTCATGTTAAGAGAAATCACTACATTTATACATGTAAATATGTTGACATATTGCACCTTTCTGCAATTCCATTCAACCCTTCATCATCCAGATTGAAGCATGATGACAGGTTCAAAGACAATATGGAAGTCATGGAAGGCCGATGAAGAAACGTGGACAGTGCTTGGGCAGTCAATTTGCGACCATTAGTGAGACACAAAGATGTAAGTTCCTGCAGTGACCCAATCCCCTCCAGTAACCCTCTGTCTGTCATATTCTTACACCATGATACCTGTAGTTCCCGAAGCCTGCAACACATCAGTAACACGCCGTGTCTGCGAACTCAGAGTGACAGCTTAATTACAGCAGTCTTTTTGGTGTATTGATAATATTCTATAATACAATTCTGAAAACAAATATGTCATTTTACAGCCAGAATTGTGGATAATTTAATTTGTAATGGACTTTACCTGTTGTTCCAAGCAAAAAACAACAGTAATTACCTTATGATCTCACCAATTTTTCATACCACAGTCAATGATATACAACTTGCACAGCGGAACAGAATGATTAATTAAATAAAAAATCCAATCTGTTTTCTTCCCCAGTTAAATTAATGAAATATGTTTGTGATTTAAATATGGCAGATGTAGTGAACTTCTTAGCTGCATGGTGATATATTTACATCTAAACTTGCCTACCAATTAGAAGCGGTTTTAGCCATTCTCAGTGCTCCAATACAGCTTGGTGGATTCTGTTTTAGTGTACGGCCTTTGAAATACGCGGTTTCTGTTACGGCTGAGCACTATCCACTTTAAATTCCCACTGCGGACGAGTTCCCTCTTGGATGAAAACGATGTACATTTAATGGGATCACACTGTTCCATTCATCCATTAAAGGTGAATAACGTACATGTTACAGAACTTCGGTTACTCAGTTCCACATTTATTCAAGAATTTTATCTTTCGGGATACGATGTCTGGTAGAAACTTACAAAAGATTCGGAGGAAGCAACTAGCTCTGATTCAACCATAAATGTGGAGGGACCGACCAAATCTAACTTAATGGTAAAAAAGAAGGGACGAAAATTTCTATAAATCTACAAAGAAGACGGCACCTATTTTTACAGACACTGCTTTGAGAACCTCAAATACCACTAAGAAGACCGCAAGTATATCTTCCTCAGAGCATGAGATAGCCACTTGATCCAAATTTTTCAGAATTTTTAAAATAAAAATAATTGCCAATGTGCTATAACAAAAAGAGATTAGAATGCTTTGTTTTCTTATGTTTTTCTGAATAATTTACTTTGCTGTACACACAAGGAGGACACAAGGAGCAAAAAGTTACTTGTATAAAAAAAGTTACTTCACTTTATCTGGTGGCTCCAGATGTTGCTACAGACAAGTGTTTAAAAGTACAGTTTGCTGGAAGGTGACTTCATGTTGTGTGGTACACAAAATCCTCCAAAACATTGGTACATTATCTAACAAACAACATCACATCACATCACACACGCTGTAGGATGACTGCCAAATTACACCAAGGCAAGAATATATAATATAGGAAGGAAAGAACACACATAATAGCCATTCAGGTGTTTTCCTGATTGAGCACACGTAGTTCCCAAATAAATAAAAACTGCTAAGAATACTGAACCTCATAACGTCATATTACCTGGCACATTTATTAAGGTATGAATATGCAACATCTGTGAGGCCTTCCCCAAACAAGACCAGGGTTGTCAACTGTTCTCCAAGTCTATCGATAACATGGATTACATCATCATCATCAATCTCTCTCACACCATAGAGGATCAGTTTTTTTAAGTGCTGACAACTGTCCGTAATAAGGCGGATTGTGTGCCCACATAATCCCTGTTGAAAAGAAAACACCCCCGTTACTTTGAGTAAAAGAGAACTGATAGCTCTACTAATCACTAGCTATTATACATACAACCGCACAAAATTAGTGTCCAATAAGGAGGTATTTTATACCCATTTCCGTTTCTGCTTAATTTATCTTCACAACAACGCAGGCAATGTACAGATTATGTAAGAATGAGGTGCATTTTTGCAACCATTGTTGCAGTAGAAGTATTACATATTCCACAAGTGTGTGTTTGTAGCCTAATTGTCCAGCATGCAATGCGCATGCTCCATACTACCATCTGTGACCTGTCCGGGTCTACCGTATTTTTTCACATTATCACATCAATGGCTGGATACTTGAAAAAGAAAACATTTCTGCAAATAAAATGTGTTTTGATTTTATTTACAACTTTTGTCTGAAATATTTTTCATTATAAGAACTGAGCGTGATATGATAAAATATGTATAATGGTCTTCACGTAAAGTAACCGTTCTTCTTGTCTAACAATAAATGGAACTTGTATTTTCTCAGCAGATTTTCCAAAAAATCATAAACAGACGCCAAGTGCGAGCCGAGTCATTCCAAGCGGAGAGGCATGGTGCAGGTAATAGTTACTCCTCACAATTTTACGAATGCACCTAATTACTGAATGAATTGTAACGAAATGTATTAATAACTCAGTTTGTAGACATTTTCCACTGATTATTACTCAAACGAAACTCAAAATTTCAATAAATGGAACTGTTTCCATACTGTGGTGTGGTGCATACATAGGTGCCACACTGGATAAACTGCTATTCTTAGCCACTGAACAATTCAGTACATGCCTACCAATCCTGTCACCTGACTATGGCAACAGACACAGTACTATTTTTACTTCTAAGTGCTACCTGATGTACATAGTGCAAACAGTAGGTAATTCGAAATGCAATATACTGCTGTCAGAATTCTTTAAAATTAAACTTAGATTTTTGAGATGTTATCATTCTTTTGGTATAACAGTTGGTATAATGACTTGCTATGGGATAGAAAATTTGGGGATCGAATCCCAGTGACGGCAAGACTTACCACACCCCTGCAGACCAGCCCTGGGGCCCACCCAGCCTCCTAAACAATTTTACCGTGTCTGTTACAGTGCTAAAAAGGGCGGGTTGTGGTGTTGACCACACAGAACATTTAGCGCCTAATTCAAGGGGAGAGTAGAGCTACACATCTCCCATGTATTTGTGCCTTTGTGGCCTGTCTAGGGTGAAATGTAACTTTACTTAATTCCTTTAGTGTCAAAATTACATGACCAGTGGTAGCTACAGAAAACTGGAATTTAAATGCCAGCCACATAAAGAAGGCCATTAAGTGCCAGTATCTTAAATGATGCTAAGCATTTCGAGCATCTCACTGCATGACAGTTATACCTGACATTAGGCGCCAAATGAATAGAGTTCAAGATACTGCCAAACTACACTGAACCCAGTCTCCATGTTCATTAAATCCAAATCAAACATACCAAATTGCCCAAAATTAGCTCACTGTACAAAATAAAAAGAAATATGTACATAGTATAAAATGTGTATCTCATTAAGACCTAAAAACTGTCTTTTCAAATGCTTCTCCAGTGTCAAGTATAGACGAATATTCTTTAAAACCAACTTATAGTTTAATGAAGCTATTGCTGTTGTATACACAATTTGGTTACCAGTGTTTCTTCTATATATTAGTGATTTCATTTTCCAGCAGTACGTTGCTATATGTAATAAATGTACCTCAGTACCACTGACAGACGCTCACATGCAATGAACATGTTTATAAATTGTGCACGTCCAGATTCAATCTTTTGACCGCACTTTAATTATGCAAGAATCGCCACATTTTTTCTGCAATGGAGTAATTTCTTCAGCAGCAGCAAAGGGTTAACCTTTATTCTACCGGGGTGGGTATTTAAATTTTAGCACATGTTTTATGAAAAATGTATTATTTGAACAGAAAATTATAAAATAAGAAATAAACGTCATTTTGTGGAAAATAAAAATTATTATGCAGCATGAGTTATAAATTCCTTTCTTGCCTAAATACACAAAAAGCATTTTTCGGTGTCTTCTCCTACATGCATTCACATATGCAAACACGGGTCTCTAAAAGTTTAGCATACACATAATCTACCTGACAGTCTGAAAGGTTCAGTTCAGAGAGTTTCTTGAGGCGTGGGATGAGACCATAACCAGCAGATATAAGTGGACGGCAACCCTCCAGTGACAGTACCTCCAGATCCGGGTATATGGCCACTATATTATCTAAGAGGCCAGTGCTATCCTCACCAAGCCAGCAATATTCGAGGATCAGTTTCTTGAGATCA
>JGI20166J26741_11286670_pt1 | contig 14037 bp, 13 predicted proteins | sample TergutCu122P5_FD_26741 | JGI IMG/M metagenome (IMG submission 26741)
ACAATTCAGTTTCAAAGTATAAACGGTTGGGAGTTCAATCAAATTGCGTTTTTATACGGGCTTGGAATTATCAGCCATGCCCTGTCTATAGTTATTTTTATCCAGACATGGTCAATCGACGGGCTTGTTATACACGGAGAACTTGACCGAATGTTACTGCGCCCGATGAGCGTATATTTTCAGTTTTGCGTGTATTATCTCAATTTAATCGGCGTCACGGATATGCTTCCGGGGATTATTATTTTCATATACGGCGCAATCGCCGTCGGATTAAAGCTCAGTTTCTTTAATATAATCAGCGTTATAATTGTAATAGCGGGAGCGACAATGCTTCGCGGGGGAATTTACACTCTTGTCGGAAGCGTCGGATATTGGACGAAAAGCACCAGAAACTTAACGGCTGTCGTCACAAGATTGGGCGATTTGTCGATTATGTACCCTCTTACAATATATAACAGGATAATTCAGTCAATATTTACGTTTATCCTGCCGCTTGGATTTATATCGTTTTATCCTGCGAGCGCGTTTTTGGGTAAAGATTCGGGATTTGAATTTCCGGGATATGTGCCGATGTGGACTTTATTTGCGGGGGTCTTGTTTATGTTCTTGGGACGGGCGTTGTTTAACCTGGGATTGAAACATTATGACAGTTCGGGGAATTGATTGAGGTATAAAAAAATGAAACGGATATTGATTGCTTTATTTTTGTTTGGGTTTATTTTAATGTCATGTAATATTACAACAGAAAATATAAAAAATGATTTGTTCGACGGAAAAAATGTTGAGACCGTTTTATTGTTTTCTCCCGACGTATTAAACGATGAAAAATTACGAGATACAGTCAGTATTAGTTTTGACGACAAAAATCAAGAAACTGCGTTTATAAAATCGTATTTACAAAAACATGAAACGTTTAAAGAAACGCCTGACAGCGTTTATTATGACGATAAAAATTATTATATTGAATACTACGCAAATAACGATAAGAGAAAAACCAGCTTTATTATTCATTTTATTTATGACTCAAACAAATTTGGCGAAAGCGTATATTGTATAACATTTTCATGGGACGATTTAAAAGAACTTGGAAATATTGTTTACGACTGCGACCAAAACGGCGATACGATTTATGAAAATTTATACGATACGAACGGAGAACAAATAGCGGACATATCATACGAATATGTCAATGGATTCCCGTTCCCGTTAATTTCAAAATATAATATTCCGAACGATGACAACTATTATTTTGTTTATAAAATATTAAACAGAAATCAAAAATTCTGGTTTTATAAAGATTTGACTGTTTTTGACAAAACGGGAAAAATCACAAGATATAACGGCGATTTACAAGACAGCCAAAAAATTTCGCAAATTCATTTTAATAATTTTATATATGATGAAAAAAACAGATTGTCAGAAATACATGAGGAATTTACAGAAGAAGATAAAAAATTTTTATCCGATGATTTTGGGATTGAAGATTTTTCGTCGATATTTTCAGGCAAAATCACTCTTGGTTACAGTGAAAACGGTAAATTAATTTTGTTAAATTACGGTTATCATTTCGCCAACCATGGAACATGGGAAAGTTCGGGAGAGATATATTATGACGAGCAGGGACGTATGATATACAGAGATTATTATATTACGCACGGTACGCATTACTGCATTTATCTGTACGAAGGCGAATCAAAAAGACCCTGGGCCTATATTGAATTGTGCTCTATGCCTTATACTGTTCAAGATAACGTCGGATACGGCGGCGCCGAAACGTCAGTTTATTTGTTTCAGAGCAATTAAAATTCGGAGGAAATATAACATCTATGAATAATATTATCGAAGTCAGCAACTTAGTCAAAGATTTTAAAGTAATCAAAAAAGAAAAAGGCTTGTCGGGAGCTTTTAAAAGCCTGTTCAAAAGCGAAAAGAAAATAGTCAGAGCAGTCGATAATATATCTTTTAATATCGAAAAAGGCGAAACTGTCGGTTATATCGGACCGAACGGCGCAGGTAAAAGCACCACTATAAAAATGATGTCCGGGATTTTACAGCCCACTTCGGGAAATGTTTTAATTGACGGACTTGACCCGCATAAGGACAGGAAAAAAGTCGTCAAAAATCTGGGCGTAGTGTTCGGTCAGCGAACTCAGTTATACTGGGATTTAAGGCTCGGGGAATCTTTTGAGCTGTTAAAGAGAATCTATCGGATTCCCGACGGTTTATACAAGAAAAACATAGAGCTTATGAACGATATTTTAAATATAAACGAACTCACGGACACCCCTGTAAGACAGCTTTCACTCGGTCAGCGCATGAGGGGGGATTTAGTCGCCGCCATATTGCACTCTCCGCCCGTTTTGTTTTTGGACGAGCCTACGATAGGGCTTGATATAGACGGCAAATACGCGATACGAAAATTTATCAAAGATATAAACAGCACATATAAAACAACAATAATTCTTACAACCCATGATTTAGACGATATAAAAGAACTGTGCAGCCGGATTATTGTTATAAATCATGGTAAAATCGTCGAGGACGGTTCGCTTGACAGTTTAATCGGGAAAATATCGCCTATCAGAAAACTTATAATAGATTTTTACGACGAGCAGGAAAACGTTACTCACCCCAAAGCCAAAATCACAAAAAAAGAAGGCGCAAGAGTTTGGTTTGAATTTGAGAAAGACGCGATAACGGCGGCGGAACTGATAGCGGATATATCGAGCCCATATTCAGGGAGGGATTTGTCTTTGGAAGAAGCGGATATTGAGGATATAATATGTAGTGTGTATAATTCGTAGAGCAACAACAGATTCATTAATATTTATCCTCTTTTCTTTAAATATCCGTAAATAATGTTTTCAAATCGATTTCCAAACCTTTTGCGATTTTTTCTATATTTATTAATGAAATATTTCTCTTTCCTTTTTCAACGGAAGCATAATATGTTCTGTCCATGTCAATACTTAACGCAAATTTTTCCTGACTCAACCCTTTTTTATTTCTTAAGTATTTAATTCTTTTGCCGAAATCAACGGTTATCATTAAAATCACCTCAAGCTATTATTTTATAGAAAATGATATAAATAAGTCAACGGATTATAAGCAACATTATTATTGACAAAATTTGATATGTTTGATATAATTAAAGTAAATTAAAAAACAGAGAGTGAAATAAAATAAATGAGTGAAATATCCGGATATTCGATATATAATAAAAAAGCTAAAAACAGTATAAAAATAAATCCTCTTGAGGGAATATACCCATCGCTGCCAAGCAAAAAATACAGCATTATTTATGCAGACCCGCCGTGGGATTACGGCGGAAAAATGCAATATGATAAATCCAGTATAAAAACAGAAAATATTGGGTTTGAAAAAAATATATTTATAAGTTCGGCGTCTTTTAAATATCCGACTCTCAAAATTGACGATTTAAAAAAATTAGATATTAAATCTATATCTGAAGATGATTGTTTGCTTTTTATGTGGACGACCGGTCCGCAGCTTTCAATTTCAATAGAATTGGGCGTTTTTTGGGGATTTTAATATAGAACAGTAGCCTTTATATGGGACAAAATGATACATAATCCCGGAAGATACACTTTATCGCAAACGGAAATGTGCTTAGTTTTCAAAAGAGGAAGAATACCAAGCCCGCGCGGAGCAAGAAATATAAGGCAGCTTATTACTGTTCCAAGAGGAGCTCACAGTGAAAAACCTGAACAGGTTATTGACGGTATTACAAAAATGTTCCCTGAACAAAAAAAAATCGAGTTGTTCGCCCGAAAAAATTATATCGGCTGGGATAATTGGGGACTGGAAATTCCAAACAATAAGGTTGAAATTTTAAATAATGAGGACAGATTAAATAATAAACAGATTAGTTTATTTTAACAATAATTATAAACTAATCAGCCTGATTAATTGAACCAGAAAGGCGGAATTAAAATTTTATGAAACGAAAGACTATAAAAATAATCGCGGTTTTTCTCGCGGTATTCATGTTTTCCGGCATATTTCAAATAATGCCGGTTTATGCGGCGGCTGATATAAAAACGCTCGCGCCGTATCAATTAACTGCTGCAAACATCAGACCCGGCGACGCATTCGCCGGCGGAGCGGTTAAACTCACTTTTAAAATAAACAGTCTTCCGCGCAGTTCCGGCAGTCTTATATACAACGTTATAATAGAGTACGATTTGGGCGGAGGTTTTACATTGGTCGGCATGCTGGACGTAAACGAACTTATCGATTATTTTCAGATAAGCAAAGACACTTACGTCACATATTTTGAATGGACTGACGCAGACAATATATACGGCGTAACTACTGCAAAATTCAGAACCGCGACGGTATTGCAGGATATTGCGGACAAAAGCGGCGGCAGAAATAAAATGTCGGATTATTCAAACGTTGTCACAGTAAATCTGGCTGTCTTTCAAACTCAAACCCAGCCCCATACTCAGACGCAAACCCAATCCGCAACGTCTGAACCAAAGGCATATAACTGGAGCAAAGCGTCGGATTGGGCGTTGGACGAGCTTTCAAGCGCGGTCGCCGATAATTTATATCCCGAAAAACTCGTTGCCGCAGACCTGACAAAACCGATAACCCGTATGGAATTTGCGGCGGCGGCTGTAAAACTTTATGAGGCTATGTCGGGTGAAACTGCGTCTCCCGCGCCGTATGACACATTCAGCGACACGCGCGACGCAGACGTTTTGAAAGCGTACTCTCTCGGCATAACAAACGGAACAGGAGGCGGAAAATTCTCGCCGGACGATATTCTGACGCGCGAGCAGGCGGCGGCAATGCTTATGAGAACGTTCAAAAAAGTATATTGGAACGGCTGGACGCTTGCAAACGACGCAGCATACGCCGAGTATAAACTCAGAACGTATGAAACCAATAAATTCGCGGACGACAAAGATATATCGGATTACGCGAAAGAATCTGTTTACGCTATGTTCGGCGCGGAGATAATCAAAGGCGTCGGCGGTAATTTATTTGCGCCCAAAGACACGGCAACTCGCGAGCAGGCACTTCTCATAAGTAAGCGGACATACGAAAACGCCGCCAATCTCTGGAAAGACTGGACAGTTTCAGGAAAATGACAATTTGCAGTCAAAATAACGGAGAAACGGAGAAAGGGTAAAATAAAGTTATGAAAGTGTGCGCAGTAATTGCGGCGGCTGGCAAAAGTTCCCGAATGAGAGCGAATAATAATATATCAAAGCAATTTATAGAAATAGGCGGCAAAACCGTTATTGAGAAAACAGTAACGGTTTTCAATTCGTGCGGCTGTATTGACGAAATAATTATTGCCTCAAGAGTTGAAGATACGGAACAAATCAGGGAAATCGTCAAAAATGCAGGTTTGCATAAAGTCAAAAATATAGTTGCGGGCGGAGAAACGCGTCAGGAATCTGTGGCTAACGCGGTTAAGTCAGTCAAAGATTATATAGATTTGATTGCAATTCACGATGGTGCGAGATGTTTTATAACTCATGAAGATATAGAAAAAGTCGTATTAAAAGCCTTTGAAACAGGCGCGGCTGCGGCGGGAACAAAAGTCACAGACACTATAAAAATTGCCGGCGAAAATAATAATATAATAAAAACGGTTGACAGAAGTTTTTTGTGGGCTGTTCAAACTCCGCAGATATTTGCGCGAGATTTATATTTATCGGCTTTAAATCAGTGTAAAACAGAAGTAACAGACGACTGCGCGATTGTTGAAAATACCGGACATCCCGTAACTATTGTGGAATGTTCAAAATATAATATAAAAATTACGGACATGCAGGATTTAGAATTTGTAAAAGGAGCGTGGGGAAATGAAATACAGAACGGGTCACGGGTATGACGTTCACAAATTAGGCGAAAACCGTAAATTAATTTTGGGCGGGGTTGAAATTCCCAACGGTAATATAGGCTTAATCGGACATTCCGACGCGGACGTTTTAATCCATGCCGTAATTGATTCGCTGCTCGGAGCGGCGGGACTGGGCGACATAGGCGAACATTTCCCCGACAGCGACGAAAAATATAAAAATATAAGCTCCGTAATTCTTCTTGAAAAAATCGCGGAGCTTATAAAAAAAGATTATATTATATCAAATATTGACTGCACAGTTATTTTAGAAAAGCCCAAACTGTTAAAATATAAAGACGCTGTGCGCGAAAAATTAAGCGGGGTTTTGGGTATTGACAAGTCCGACGTAAATATAAAAGCAAAAACCGAAGAAGGTCTTGGATTTACAGGTAAGAGCGAGGGCATAGCGGCTCACGCCGTTTGTCTGCTGCAATCAAACGACAACGAGAACAATAACGATAACGGAAATAAATCCGAAACCGAGCGTAAACTGGCAATTTATGAAAATATGTGCGAGGAGTTCAAAAAAGATATGCAAACTCTTCCCGAACGCTTGGAGAAACTGCGTTCGCAGGGAAAAGAAAAAACCGTCGCATATAAAGAACTTGTCACGCAAAAATTGATTAATACAAATATATTGATGTTCTTTAAAAAGAATGGGATTTATATTGAGGAGTAATAGATAATAATTGAAAGGTGAATAAAAATGTATAGCTTTGATGAAATTATAATAACACAATTTTTGTTTTCTGTCGGAGGATTTTTTATTGCATTATTTTTCAACAATAAAATAAAGGATAAATCGTCTAAAGTTAGGATATTTATTTGCATAATTGTTTTCTTATCCTTGATAATACTAACAGTTTTTTTAGCTTTCCATTTTCATTGGGAAAGTGATATTTTAGGGATACATAAAAATAATACCGATGAAATAATTTCAACACCTGAAACATTACCCTCTCCAGAGACTTTTACTTCAAACGCAAATAATGAAAATACAAATTTTGAAAATATGACTATACTTCAGAAATTAACTCCTTTTGGAAATATAAACTGGTTTTTTATTATTTATGGTTATATCCTTATTGGCTCTTCTATTATTTCTATTTTTATTTTGCCATTTTTAAAGGGAGACCTTTTAGAAAAGTTATTGTCTGAAGTATTTTATATATTTAATGTAATTATTCTTATTTTTTTATTTACTTTAAAATTAAACTTGCATATATTATGGTTTTATGTACTTGTATGGTTTCTTATGTTTTCAATTATAACAGTATCTATTGAAAATTATACTAAATTTAGAGAAATAACCGATAGGAATAAAGAATTGAGCGGAGGAGCCTTTTTAATTCAACATGAAAAATTAGAAGAAGCAAAAACTGATATTTCAATAAATATAATTATCATTATATGTTTTTTAATGCCAGTAATAGCTTATTTAATAATATATTTGAATAAATTTTAATTCATACGCAATTAATCATAAAATATTTTCTTCAATCCATTTTGCAACGCCGTCGTTGTCGTTTGATTCGCAAATAAAATCAGCGGCAATTTTTGCCTCGTCAATCGCATTTGCCGCCGCAACGCCGACTCCGCACTCTTTCAGCATTTCAACGTCATTGAAATCGTCGCCGAATGCGGCAACTTCGCTCATATCATAACCGTAACGCTCAGCAAGCATTTTTACCGCCAAAGATTTTTTTGTTTTGCGGTTCATAATCATGATAAATCTGCCGGAATCCATTTCTAAATATAAATCGTCCGTTAAATATTTGTCAAAATATTTTATATCGCTCTCCGGCGGCATATTTATTGACCGCATACCAATAATAATTTTTTCCGCGGGTTTATCAGGCAAACCCGCAGAGATTTTTTCAAAATCGGAAAAATCAACGACTATTGAATATGTGTCGTTTTTATAATCAGCAATTTCAAAGTTCGCGTAAAAAACGTCGTCTATTTCAACGGATAAAGTGGCGTCGGGGAAATCGCGGCTTATTCTGTGCAGTATATTTTTTGCTGCGCCGGGCGGTATGCCACAGTGAAAAATCTTTTCGCCGTCTGCATAAATAAGCGCGCCGTTATGAATAATTACAGCGTCTGTGCGGACTTGTTCTAAAAACTGAGCAGCCGCCCTTTCCGGGCGCGCAGTCGCAAACACGATTTTTATGCCGTTCTGCCGGCATTTGTTTAAAATACCGGCAGTATAATCCGAAATAGTTTTATCAGTACGCAAAAGAGTTCTGTCCAAATCCGTGACGAGCATTTTTATGTTTTTCATAAGCATTTACGCTTCAACCTTGGCGGGCTGACCTGTTTTCATTGATTCGTTGCACGCCAGAACAAGAGCAAGCGTTTTTACAGCGTCTGAATAAGGCGAGCGTATTTTTGAAGCGTCGCCCGTTATTACTGCGTCTATAAAAGTTTTGTCGCACATCGTTCCGTAATCGACGCTTGAATTAAATCTTATTCCCACTTCGTTTTCGTTTCTTCTTTGCATTCCGTCGCCTTTGACTACGCCCGCTATATCCTGAGCTATATCTTTTTCGTCAACGCCGTATATGCTTATGTGCGAGCATAAAATATAATCGAGCCTTGAGCTTCTTGTGCCTATTGTAATTTTTGAATCCCACGACGCGCCGTTGAGAGAATAACAGCCGGTGAACATTGTTCCGGTTATTCCGCTTTTGAACTTAAAAATCGTCGTGCTTGCGTCGTCCGTGTCATATCCCGCCCACTCGGAATCTTTTATAAATCCGCGCGTCGGTATAGAATACACAGTGTCTATTTCGCCGAGCAAATATCTAAGCAAATCCATTTGATGTACAGTCTGTTCAACAAGCTGCCCGCCTGACAAATCCTTTTTTCTCCACCAATCGACTTCGGGAACTCCTCCGACTCTTGAACCCTGTATTGCGACTATCTCGTTTTTGCTTATAAAATCTTTGGCGGGTTCGTTTATATTATCGTACCTGCATTGAAATCCCGAAGCCGAAATCAGTTTTTTAGCGGCTATTTTATTGCGTATTTCTTTCGCCAGAGCCAAATCCAAGCTGACGGGTTTTTCGACAAACATGTGAATTCCCCTGTCTATCGTCTCAAATTCGATTTCGCCGTGCTTATACGGCGGTATGCCGATAAAGACCATATCGGGTTTTGTTTCGTCGTACATTTTCCTGAAATCTGCAAAAGCCCTGCCTCTGCCCGCTTTTTTTGCGAAACCCTCGGCTCTTTCAGGGATTATGTCGCAGAACCCGACAAGCTCAATATCGTTAAACTTTAAGAAATGGTCCAAATGATACCCGCCTATTCCCCCGCAGCCGATAACGGCTAATTTTTTCATGGCAATTTCCTCCGAATTTTTTTATTTTTTATATATTACCTGAAACTAAATCCCCTGCTTGTGTCTATCCTGAATGATTTCTTCAACGGTTCTATGTTGAAATTCATAACTTTGCCTATATCAGACAATTTTATATAATCGCTGCCGCCTATAGTATAAGAAGTTATATTGACTTTAACATCGTCTTTAAAAAATCTCAGCGCACTCAGCGTCCCTATTTTTGCAGGCGAAGAAATTGTTATAAGTTCATCGCCGCCTGCCGTGTATGATTTATTGCTCTTAATTATTATCCTCTGCGCATTGGAATCGCTGTTAATATCAAACTGTTTAGGCGTGCCGTTCAGGATATATGCGACGTCGCACAGTTTTATATAATAATTGCCGGATATGATATAAGTGCCGCAGCTTGTTTTTTTGCCGTTTACTGTTAAGTTTAAATTTGCCGGAGTTACTTCTTTGGTTTTAACCTCCTGCGGTCTGTTAGCCGAGACTTTTCCGTTGATATAAGAATAATCAGTATAATCGTAATATTCCCGCCCTTTTGACAGCATTTCCAGCGAAATATCGAAATATACGCTTTTCTTGGGTTTGATTACGTAAAATTTACCGTCCTCGTATTTGTTATTTGAGTCGTAAGTCGTATCAATTATAACCCATTTGTCATCAACAAAGGCTTCGTTCCACGCGTGCAGCTGCTGTTCGCTGTTCATTCTGCCTATTACAATTTTAGCGGGTATATTAATTGCGCGCAGTAAAGCGGCGGTTAAATTTGAATAACCCTCGCACACGCTGCGCTTATTTTTCAATGTTCCGGCAGCGTCTGTTTTGCCGTCTGTATAATCCGGTTTCGAGCCCATTAATTTTCCGTATAAATCATAATCATAAAATATATTATTTACAACCCAATCATATACAGCCCTGACTTTGTCATAATCGCTTGTTTTATCTTTTATAATAGATTGAGCGAGAGCGGCTATGTCTTTGTCGCCGCTTTGTACATTCTTTGACGGCATTTTATAATAGGCAAGAGTATTGCTGTCCGTCCATTTAGAATCATATATTTTTAAATTTGATTCATATCTTGCCGCGTCTGTTCCCTTTAACGGAGTTTCGGATAATCTTACAGGCGACGATTTAGTTTCAAATGTGCCGTCGCCGACCTGTCCGTTTGAATTATCGCCCCAAGCCCAGAGACTGCCGTTTTGTTTTATGGCAAAGCAGTGGCTGCCTCCCGATGAAACTGATACTACGTTTTCCGTAACTTTCACGGGAGAGGAACGGCTGCTTATTTTTGAATAGCCTGTGCCGTCGCCGAACTGCCCGTAATAATTCTGTCCCCAAAGCCACAGCGAACCGTCTTTTTTAATCGCGAAGCCGCTGTTAGGACCCGCCGCTATAGACATAACCCCGTCCATTATTTTCACAGGTTCGCTTCTTTTCTGATTAGTTCCGTCGCCGAGCTGACCGTATGTATTATCGCCCCAAGCCCATACGCTGCCGTCTTTTTTAAGCGCAAGGCAATGATACATGCCCGACGCGACAGCCGTTACGCCATCCATTGACTTCAATAACGCAGGCGCGCTGACGCCTTTCCCCAAAGAACTGTTCCCAAGCTGACTGTATGTATTATCGCCCCAAGCCCATAAACTGCCGTCTGATTTTATTGCAAGACTGTGATATTTACCCGCCGAAACGGATACTGCGCCGCTCATAATTTTTACGGGAGAAAATTTGTCCGCCTTGCTGCCGCTTGTGCCGTCGCCGAGCTGACCGTATATATTATCGCCCCAAGCCCATAAACTGCCGTCTGATTTTATTGCCAGGCTGTGAAAATAACCTGCGCAGGCGGAAACGACGTTCTCCATAATATTTGTCGGCGTATTTTTATTGCCGTCTATTAATGTATTAATTCTGTCTTTATCGTAAACCGTGGTTGTTCCGTCGCCGAGCTTGCCCTGGTCATTTTCTCCCCAAGACCATAAAATCCCGTCGTTTGTGACGGCTAATATATGGCTTAGCCCCGCCGAAACCTGCGCCGTATTTATCATTATTTCTTTTTTTATGTACCTGTCCTCGTTAGTTCCGTCGCCAAGCTGACCGTATGTATTTCCGCCCCAAGCCCATAAGCTGCCGTCTGATTTTATTATAAAACTGCAATCAGTCCCCGCTGCGGCGGATTTATACAGATTAGACGGAGCTTCAGCCGCCGAAGTTACAGGAATAAACGTAAGCAGGAACATAATTGCGAGAATTAGTGATATAAATCTTTTTCTCATAAATTCACCCGTTAATAATTATTTTGATATTTTTATATAGATTAATTTTTCAGCAGGAGGCAGAGACAAGTTCTGCCCCCCACACTGCCGCAGCCTAACTTCTCATGTCCGTTACTTCATAATCCGACGGTATATCAAACACGCTGTCCGGCACGTTCTGGTCGAACTCAAGAATTATCATAGTCGGAAATATCTCCTTGAGGAGTAATCGTTCTCATGCCTATCCAAGTTCCGCCGTCAACAAAATACTGAAACCTTGAGCCGTCAGAATCTTTATATTCGTCGTATTTATACGTTCCGTCAGCAAACTGCGCCGAACCCGAACCGACATACGTCGTGGTATTGTCGCTGGTAGATGGCGGTTGAAAATCACCCATAATAGTATCAAACAAAATTACCATTTTCTCCGAATCCATTACCATATACGTAGTATCGTCTCCGCCGCCTTTATAAACCATACGCCCAGCCATTCCCGAATAATCCGTACTAACGGAAATCATACCGTTTTTAAAGTAATAATCGCTCGTAATTTCTTCCCCGTCCATTACAGATTTCGTCTTCATGTGGAATATGCCGCCGTCGAATATTTTAAAAATGTTCGCAGTCAGAGAACCTACTTTAGCCCCTGTATTATTTGTCTGCGTGCCTGTGTTACTTGTGTTATTGGTTGAACTCTTAGCGTCAGTCGTAAGGCTGATAGTTCTTGCCTTGCCGTCCCATTTCAATTTGCCGTACATTGACAGCAATTCAAAGTCTATCAGGGTTTGTCCGCTTATCGCGAAACTATCGACCTGTTTTCCCGAAAGATATGTCTTGATGTCCGTGTAAACGTAGCTGGTTTTGACCGCCCCAACCGGCTTCGTGTTTTTCTCGACTGTCATCGGCGTCACCTTTTTATTTGCGTTAATTTCAACTTTCAGAGTTTTGTCTTTGCCGTTCCATACAACGTCAAAACCGTATTTCGCCAAATCTTCGACGACGACCATTGTTGTGCCGTTCTTTATGCTTGTCGGTATTGCGTTGCCGTTGATATACGCGGTTATGTCGGAATACAGTATATCGCCGAGCTTGTCGCCCACTTTTGGCGCTGCCGCCGATACGGGGAGAGCAAACATTCCGAGCAGCATCATTATAACAAGAGTAAGCGATAAGATTTTTTTGAGCATGATTTTTTCCTCCATAAATTAATATAACTTTTGTTAATTTGTTTTATATTATCAGATTCTTAAATTTAACCCTGCGCTCTGCCTATTTGCAACAGAGCCTCAAATACTGCCGCTTCATCTAAATACCACTGATGGAACGTCCCTGTTTCGGAATACGAAATCGCTGTTACAAACCTTCCGTTTTGCACAGGTCTATACTCGAAAAATGAATCGTCGTCAAGCAGACTTTTCGCGTAAATATCAGCGTCGGCTTTGTCTTTGAACTCATAAACCTGAACGTCGGCGGCTGTGCCTCCTGTTGCATACTCTTTTGTATATTCCACAACGATACCGTCAACAGGCTGCGGAAGTTTTTCATTTAAAGGGAAATAATCATCTTTTACTTCATAGCCTGCGTCCTGCGCAGCTTTTCTTATATCTTCAAGCGTAAGGTTCGGCAGCTTATATCCATCAGTCATAAGGCTTATAGTTCTTGCCTTGCCGTCCCATTTCAGTTTGCCGTACATCGACAGCAATTCAAAGTCTATCAGAGTTTGCCCGTTTATCGCAAAACTATCGACCTGTTTTCCCGACAAATAAGTTTTTATATCTGTATAAACATATTTGGTCTTGAATGTTCCGACAGGCTTTGTATTCTTTTCAACTGTTAAAGGCGCGACCTTTTTATTTGCGTTAATTTCCACTTTCAGAGTTTTGTCTTTGCCGTTCCATACAACGTCAAAGCCGTATTTCGCCAAATCTTCGACTACAACCATTGTTGTGCCGCTTTTGATACTTGTCGGTATTGCATTGCCGTTGATATACGCGGTTATGTCGGAATATAATATGTCGCCGAGCGGGTCGCCTAATTTTGGCGCTGCCGCCGATACGGGGAGAGCAAACAATGCAAGCAGCATTATAAGCGCAAGAGTAAGCGATAAAATTTTTTTCAGCATGATTTTTTCCTCCATAATTAATTTAATTTTTTGTGTTTAATTAGCCCATTTCTATAATTTTATTTTCCAATTCGACCGTACCTTTGTAAAATTCCTCAAACGTCTGATTTTCCGGCTTGCCGATTTCGGCAGTCAGATAACCGTCCCAGCCCGCTTTTTTCAGCGCGGGTATTATTCTTTTAAAATTCGTGTCGCCGTCTAATAAACCGACCCAAGTTCCCCCGCTGTTGTATCCCGAACTGCGCTTGAAATCCTTGATGTGTATATGGCTTATTCTCTTGTCTAAAACTTCGACCCAGTATTCAGACCACGAAAAAGCGACGACATTTCCGACGTCGTAATACGCCGAGACATATTCGCACTTTAACCCGTCGATAAAATTCGCCATATCAAACGGGGATAAAAAGAACTGATTCCAAACGTTCTCAACCCC
>JGI20166J26741_11287781_pt1 | contig 14035 bp, 10 predicted proteins | sample TergutCu122P5_FD_26741 | JGI IMG/M metagenome (IMG submission 26741)
GCAGTGGGCCTCGGCGAAGTCGACCGACACCGCGTAGAAATGGCCGGGGACCGTGTTGACGAGATCGTTGGCGACGTACTGGAAACCGGCCGCCTGGCTGCCGCCATTGGTCTGGGACGCGACGACGTTGTTGGACGCCGGGTCAGCCAGGCCGATCTGCACGCCGATGATCGCCGCCATGCCCTTGAGGAACCACCAGGCGGGCTGGCCGACCTGGGCGGCCGCGGCGCACGCCTTGGTCGTGCAGGCCGCGCCGCCATTGGCGTTGGCGGCCGTGCCGCACGTGCTGGTCGGGATCGTATTGGCCGGCGACTGCGAGTACCCGTTGAGCACCCAGCCGTTGCAGTTGCCCGAATTCGCCTGCCACTCCGGATCGGCCGAAGGATAGAGCGTCGAGCCATCCACGCTGCTCGGATAGCCGAAGTTCTCAATCGGGATCGGCATGTTGTTGGCGGTCGGCGCCGGGGACTGGAAATGCTCGACCCAGGCGACCGTCGGCGGTTGCGGGACGCCCGGGAACCCCGGCACGGCCCAAGCGGGTGGGCCCGTGACAGCCGGCGACATCGCCACCACAATGCCCGCCACCGAAACCAACGCCGCCCTGCGTTTGAATGCTGATACACCAGACATGTCGAAACCTCTCCGAATCTCGACCACGATGCATCACACCACTGACACACCATGCAATAGTGATGATACGCCGTCTGGGCTCCCTAGACAACCAGGACGCTCAGCCTGGTGTTGCACGTTGACAAGCGCGGAGGCACTCAGATGCTGACGCGGTCGGCGGCCGCGCCGCGGGCCCAGGCGTCCGCTCGCAGCACCGCGTCCAGGCTGATGTCACCGTCGGCCACGTGCCCGGAGGCCAGGTGCTCGTCCAGCACGGCGGCGATCGTTCCGGTGATCCCCGGAAAGCCCAGGCGTCCGGCGCAGAACGCGTCGACCGCCACCTCGTTGGCCGCGTTGAACACGGCCAGGGCCGTGCCTCCCGCCCGGCCCGCCCGCCGGGCCAGTTCGACCGCCGGGAACGCCGTCTCATCCAGCGGCTCGAAGGTCCACTGGCCTGCCATCGTCCAATCGCAGGGCAGGGCCACCCCCGGCAGCCGGTCCGGCCAGGCCAGCGCCAGCCCGATCGGCAGCTTCATGTCGGGCGGGCTGGCCTGCAAGATGGTCGCGCCGTCGCAGAACTCGACGCCGGAGTGCACCACCGACTGCGGGTGCACGACGACCTGAATGCGGTCGAGGCCGACGCCGTACAGCAGCGACGCCTCCAACAGCTCAAGCCCCTTGTTCACGAGCGTGGCCGAATTGATCGTGATGACCCGTCCCATCTGCCACGTGGGATGGCGCATCGCCTGCTCCGGAGTGACGGTCGCCAACTGCTCGCGCGTCCAACCCCGGAACGGACCACCCGACGCGGTCAGTATCACGCGCCTCACCTCGGACGCCCGGCCGGCCCGCAACGCCTGCGCGACCGCGGAGTGCTCGGAGTCGACGGCCACTATCTGGCCCGGCGCGGCCGCCTCGGTGACCAGGCGCCCGCCGATCACCAGCGACTCCTTGTTGGCAAGGGCCAGCGTCTTGCCGGCCTTCAGCGCCGCCAGTGTCGCCAGCAGGCCGGCGGCGCCGGTGATCGCGTTGAGCACGACGTCGGCCTCGTCCAGGCCGGCCAGCCGCTCGTTGGCGTCCGGGTCGTCCTCCGTCGGCACCGCGACGCGCACCCCCGGGAACTGCCTGGCCTGGGCGTCCAACATGTCGCGATGGGCGCCGCCGGCCGAGATGCCGACCAGCCGGAAACGGTCGGGATGGGCGACGATCACCTCGAGAGACTGACGCCCGATCGATCCCGTCGAGCCCAGCACCACGACATTGCGCATAGGCCCAGTCTGCCATCTGCGACTACGCTGGCGTCATGGCCGCGCGCATCCCGACCGTCGAGATCGAAACGCTCGAGGACCTCGACGCACGCCTCGCCGGCACCGGGTCGCTGCGCGGCTGCGCCGTTCAGTCGGTCGACCTGACGGGCCGCGCCGACGCCCTGCGCGGCACGTCCGTGTCGGGGGCCTTGTTCCTGGGCTGCGCGATGCCGGTGAGCCTGGAGGAGGATCTGACCAGCCGTGGCGCGCTGGTGTTCCCCCCGCTGCCCGATCTGCCGTTCAATCCCTACCGGGCCGCGTTGTACAAGGCGGACGAGCTGTACGACACGATGGCAGCCGACACGTCCGCCAAGTACGCGACCACGCTCGATGGACGCGTTTACGCCTGGTACATGGCCAAGGGCCGTCGCGCGGCGTTGCCCGACGGTCTCGGCATGAGCCTGCACGACCAGGCCATCGGCGAGGCCATGGACGATCTGCTGGCGGTGATCGAAGCGCCCTTGGTCGGAATCATGGGCGGGCACGGCACACTGAGCGGCGACAGCGACTACCGGCTGGCCGTCTCGCTCGGCGCGCAGCTGGCCCGGGCCGGCCGGTGCGTCGTCACGGGCGGCGGGCCAGGCACCATGGAGGCGGCCAATCTGGGCGCCCGCCTGGCCCATTGCCCCGGGTCGGCCATCGACGCCGCCGTCGACGCGCTGGCGGTCGTGCCCGACTGCCACGGCGACGTCACGGCCTGGGCACAAGTCGCCCTGCAGGTGGCCGCCGGCGACCCGGGCGACGCGCCCACGCTGGCGGTGCCCACGTGGTTCTACGGCCACGAGCCGCCCAACGTGTTCGCCACCCACATCGCGAAGTACTTCTCCAACGCGCTGCGCGAGGACGTGCTGCTGGCCCGCTGCCGGGGCGGTCTGATCGTGCTCCCCGGCGCGGCCGGCACCGTCCAAGAGATCTTCCAGTCCGCCACTCGCAACTACTACGCCGACGCCGAACTCGTGACGCCGGTCGTCCTGGTCGGGCGGGACTACTGGACCAGGACCCTGCCGGCGTGGCCCCTGCTGCAAGGGATGGCGGAGGGCCGCGCCATGCGGGGCCGCATCAGGCTGGTGGACGCCGCCGACGAAGCGGTCGCCGCCCTCGACGCCTAACGGATCGCCTTGGCGCGCTCGTTGGCCTCCTTCAACGTCAGGACGGGCGACGCCTCCCCGCCCGTCGTGCCGTTGATCTGATGCCAGTACTCCTTGCCCTTGAAGCGCGCCACCTCGGAGCGGGCCGCCACGATGCGCTCCGGCATGTTGAGCCGCTGGCTGGGCTCGGCGTTGCCTGGCGTCTCGGCGAAGTGCTCGATGGCGGCCAGGCCGGCCTCGGCGCGCGCCAGCGCGGCCGCCTTCTTGGCCTCCAGGCGCTCGACGTACCAATCGCTGGCCATCACGACGTCGCGTTCGAACAGGCGGCGGAACGGCGGGCTGTCGATGTCCCAGCCCTCGCTGCTCGCCCCGTGCGCCATGATCTCGATGAGCGCCCGCAGCGGCGGGATCGCCCCATCGATGGTGCCGTCGTCGAAGTAGGCCTGGGCGACCCGCTCGTGCGTCTCGACCATGACGTCTATCGTCGCCGCGAAGGCGGCCGCGTCCTGCAGCTCGGGCCGGAGCATCTCCTCCGTGAAAACGGCCGTCGGGTGCAGGAAGATGCGACCGAAGTGGACCCGGGCGAACTTGGCGGTCATGCGATAGCCCAGGCGGCTGGCCCGCACCGTGCGGCCGTCGTACTCGTAGTCGTCCACGTGCTCGAGACTGCCCTCGGCGATCAGATTGGCAGCGCTGCGGTCCTTTGGCGACATGCGCGAGAACACCTCGGGCACGAGCAGGGAGATGTCGTGATCGACGCGGATGTGCGGCCCGACGTAACCCGCGCTGGACACCCAGCCGTCGTAGCCGGTCAGGATGTAGGACAGCAGTGCCCCGTTCAGATCGAACACGGCGGGCATCGCGTTGAAAGGACCCTTCGTCAGGGCGCCCTCGGAGCCCGCGCCGGTCGTCGATGGCGACTTGCCGGTCATCGACGAGATGAACTCCATGAACAGTTCGGGCAGCGGTAGGTAGTGCAGCGGGCCGAAGGCGCAAAGCGGCGGCACTTCCGCGTCGGCCGGGTTGTTGCGGCGCCCGGCCGCCACGATGTCCACCGGCAGCGGCAGCGGGGCGTCCATGGGCAGGCCCCGCACGAGGTGCGACGCCAGGTTGCCCACGGCCGTCTCCTCCGCCCGCACGATGTCCGGCCGGCGTTGCAGGTAGCGCGGGTTCTTCGACGGCTTCCCGTCGACGATGCGCGGGTTGGCCGACGACACCATGTACGTCTCGGGATCCCGGCCTTCGGCGAAGCCGCGCAGACGGGTGGCCATCGGGGCCGAGAAGGCCGAGAACGCCACCGCGTCGTCGACCATGTCTTTGACGTCGTCCCTCGTCAGCGGCTGGAAGTTCGACATGAAGACGCCGGTCTCCGACATGTCGCGCTCCGTCTGCTTGTCGTAGCCGCGGTGGATCGCGTCGTCCGGGCGCTGGAACAACAGCGCCTCGCAGTTCTCGGCCAGCTTGTACGACCGCTTCTTGTCCAGCCCGATCAGCTCGCCCGGGATCACGGTCGACGCCGTGATGTCGTCCTCCGTCTGCACCTTCATGGCCGGGTGGAAGTCGCGGCGCAGGCTGAACAACCGCCAGGCGCCGTCGCGCTCGAAGCCGACGCGCAGCAGGTCGGTCGTGACCTTCTCGCCGTCCAGGCGCAGGTTGTTGCTCTTGTGGCCGTCGACCGTGCCGACGCTGAAGTGGCTGCGCCAGTCGTCTCCCCACTCGGGCTGGTAGTAGCCCTTGATCGCGTAGACGAGTTCGACGACGTGCGGCGGGATCGTCGCCAGCCAGTCGTTGTATTCGGGCTTGTAGGCGTCCGACGGTGTCAGTAGGCGCACCACCGAGCCGTTGCTGCGCAGATCGGACAACACCGGACGATGGTCGACGCCGCAGCGGGCCGGATCGGCGAACCGGTCCGAGAAGTCCTTGGCGAGGATCGCCGCGACGGCGTCCATGTCGGCATCGAAGTCGGCCACGTGCACGTTGCCCGGCATGAACGCATCCGAGATCTGCTTCGATATCTCCGACTTGCCGCCGCCGGAAACCGTGGACGGTTTGTGGCACGTGGTGGACGTCGGCACGGTGCCGACGAGCGTCCAGTGCGTCGGATCCGTCGGCAACTGCGCCATGCGGATGTTGTAGCCGTTCGGCTCCACGTAGACGCGCCCGGCGACCAGCGGCACCGACTTCTTGCCGCCGTGCCCGTCGTCCCAGGTGACCTGGCGCGTGTGCAGCGAGTAGTGCGCGCCGGCCGGCACCAACGTCACGTGGGCCAGTTCGCTGTCCAGCGCGTAGCCGTCATCGTGCATCGTGAATCGCTTCGGGTCGCGCGCCACGACATCGGACAGCGAGCGGTCGTCGGCCGCCAGATCGTCGTCGTACTCCTGGCCCAGGTCATAGCTGGGAAAGACGCGGGCCCCGCCCGAGTGCTCCTCCTCGGCGTTGCCGAACAGGTTGGCCGAGTAGGAGATCTGCGTCTTGACTTCCTTCTTGCAGTAGCCGTAGTAGTTGTCGGCGATCACCGTCACGATCGTGCCGCGCTCGTCCCGGGCGCAAACCTTGAACGCCTGGCCGTCGTTGTACAGCTCGTCCGCCGTCTTCCAGCACTGGCGGTCGCGGCGCTGGCGCTCCGTCGCGTCCGCGTACTTGGGCAGTCCCAGCGACTTCTTGGTGACCCCCGTCAGGTGCGGCGCCAAGATCACGGCGCCCGTGTGGCCGGTCCAGTTCTGGGGCTTCAGCGACGCGTCGTTCTCGGGCAGGTAGGGGTCGCCGCCGTTGCCGAAGATGCCCTCGACGAAGTCGAGATTCGAGATCAGCGAACCGGGCGCGATGAAGCGCACCTCCATGCGGTGCTCGAGCACGTAGCCGGGCACGGCCGGCGAGACCAGCGGGCGCAGCAGCAGGGACACGAAGCACGCCGCCTTGTCGTCCTGGTTGGCCGTGTACGGCAGCACCATGTCGGCCTGGGGCGGCTGGAACGCCAGCTCCAGCAGCCGCGCGAACACTGGCTTGGCGACCGCGATCTTGTCGTCCGGGATCGGCAGGCCGCCCTCAGCCACATGGAAGACACCGGCCGTCGTGCGCCGGTCGTTGAACGGGTTGTGCAGTATGCCGTTGGCCGTCCGATAGCTGGACAGGCGCGGCGAGACGACCTCGTCCGAGTCGTACGGCAGCGACAGGGCGCGCGCCAGACCCGGCTCGTCCAACACGAACGTGCGCTTCGGCAGCTGCGGCTGCAGGCCCGTGTCGGACAGATAGCTGTCCAGGAAGTTCTGGATCCGCTGGTCGGCCGCGCAGTAGCGGTCGGACAGCCGCCGGTTCAGCTCCCGCTGCCGGGCCAGTATCGGCGCCGCCAACTGGGCCGTCTCGGAATCGTCGAAACCAGAAGGACACGGCAAGCTCAGCTGGGCCAGGCGGATGTTGACGTGCTGGTTTTGACTCATCGGCATGCACCAATTATCGACCCGCGGCTCCTGGCGCCGGTTCGCTGATCGTCTGACGGACCGCCAACTGACCGCACGCGCCGTCGATGTCGCGGCCGCGCGTGTCGCGCACGGTTACCGGCACATGAGCATGCTCAAGGCGGGCCACGAAGGCGTCCTGCTGCCGGCGCGTCGAGGCTCTCCACTGCGAGCCCGGCGTCGGGTTCAGCGGGATGACGTTGACGTGGGCCCAGGCCCAGTCGCCGCGGGCGTGCAGCAGGCGGGCCAGCTGGTCGGCCCTCACCGTCTGATCGTTCACGCCGTCCATCAACGCATACTCGATGGAGACCCGCCGCTTGGTGACGCGGGCATAGTCCCAGGCGGCGTCCAGAACGGCGGCCACGTCGAAGCGCTTGTTCATGGGCACCAACTCGTCGCGCAACGGGTCGTCGGGCGCGTGCAGCGACAGCGCCAGCGTGACCGGCAATTGCTCGCCCGCCAGCTTGCGCATTCCCGGCACCAGGCCGACCGTCGAGACCGTCACCGACCGGGCCGAGATGCCCCAGCCGTCCGGCACCGGCGCCACCAGCGCCCGCACCGCCCGCAGCACGGCGTCGTAGTTGGCCAGGGGCTCCCCCATGCCCATCAGCACGACGTTGCCCACGCGGCTGGATTCCGGCGGGCGGCCCGGCAAGGCGCCTGACGCCAGCAGGGCCTCGGCATCGGCCACCTGGGCGACGATCTCGGCGGTGGCGAGGTTGCGCCGCAGGCCGCCCTGGCCGGTGGCGCAGAACGGGCAGCCCATGCCGCAGCCGGCCTGGGTCGAGACGCACACGGTGTCGCGGCGCGGATAGCGCATCAGCACACTCTCGATGACGGCCCCGCCGGCGGGCGCGGCTCCGCCCTCCAGGCGCCAGGCCCGCTTGACGGTGCGCCCCTTGTCGGCCGTCTGTTCGCCAACGAGCGTCAACAGGGGCGGGAAGAGCCCTTCCGCCACCACCTCGCGATCGGCCAGGGCCAGATCGGTGAAGGACCTCGGCTCGTACTCGTGGCGCTCGAACACGTGGCGCGAAATCTGGGCGGCCCGGAAGGCCGGCAGGCCGAGCGCCACGACGGCGGCCGTTCGTTCGGCCGGACTCAGGCCGAACCAGTGCGTCATGCGAGAATCCACCACGTCAGCATCGCCCAGGCCACCGGGGCGCAGAACAGCAGCGAATCCAGCCGGTCCATCGCACCGCCGTGGCCGGGCAGCAGCTTCCCCATGTCCTTGACGCCGACGTCGCGCTTGATCGCCGACTCGACGAGGTCTCCCAGCGTCCCCCAGCACCCCAACACGACACCCAGAATGGCGCCCTGCCACCACGTTCCCGGCAGGGCGAAGCGCACCAGCAGGGCCCCCGCGACACCGGCCCAGACGACACCGCCGGCGAAGCCCTCCCAGGTCTTGGCGGGGCTGATGTGCGGCGCCATCTTGTGACGTCCCAGCCATGAACCCATGATGTAGGCGCCCGAATCGTTGAGCGCGATGCAGGCGATGAAGGTGGCGATCCGGGCGACGGGCTGGTCGGACAGCACCATGGCGACAGCGAAGCTGGCCGTCATGGGCAGGTAGGCCACCATCAGGGCCGACGTCGCCGCGTCGGCCAGGAAGCCATCGACGGGACGCCGCAGCCGCCAGCCCCAGGCCGCCATGACGATCAGCGCGCAGCCGATCAGCCCGAGGGCAACAGGCGAGAGGTACCACGGCAGGGTCAGAACGACTGGACTGGTGTTCGGCAAGTATGGGTGCATGACGCCGTATTCGATCAGCACCAGCGCCGCGCCACCGACCGCTACGATGCCCCACTGCGACCGCCAGCCCTTGAGCGAGGCCGCGTGCCCCAGTTCGTGCGCCCCCAGCGCCACGAAGGCGGCCAGCAGCGCGATGAAGCCCCAGCGGAACCAGACCAGCGTGGCGGCCACCACCAACACCAGCCAAGCCCCGACCAGGAAACGGACCCCGAAGCCGCGCAGCTTGGAGGGCGCGGCTGCGGTGCCGCCGGCTGATGCGTCCGACATGTCAGCGGGTCACACCGCCATCAGTTCGGTCTCTTTGGCCTTCAGCATGGCGTCGATGCCGTCGATGTGCTTCTTTGTGGCGGTGTCGAGCCGCTTCTCGGCGCGGGCGGCCTCGTCCTCACCGATCTCCTTGTCCTTCTCCTGGCGCTTCACGGACTCCATCGCATGCCGGCGGATGTTGCGCACGGCGACCCGGCCGTCCTCGGCCTTGGCGCGCGCCGTCTTGACGTACTCCTTGCGGCGCTCCTCGGTCAATTCGGGCAGGACGACGCGAATCGTCGTGCCGTCGTCGCTCGGGGCGACGCCCAGGTCGGAGTCGCGGATCGCCTTGAGCATCGCCGGCAGCGCCCCGCGGTCGAACGGCGTGATCAGCATCGTGCGGGGCTCCGGCGAGTTGAACGTCGCGAGTTGGATCAGCGGCGTCGGTGAGCCGTAGTAGTCGGCCTGCAGCTTCGAGAACATGTCCGGGGTGGCGCGCCCGGTGCGAATGGCGGCGAAGTCCTGGCGGGCGTAGTCGCTGGCGCCCGCCATCTTCGACTCGGCGTCACGGATGATGTCTTCGATCATGACGTCTGAACCCCCTATCGGGATTGCTGGCTAGCGAACGTTGTTGTCCGCCAGTCGATTGTCTCACGCCCGGCGCCTCAACTGTGCACCGTCGTACCGATGGGCTCACCGGCGGCGGCCTTGGCGATGTTGCCGGCGACATCCAGGTTGAAGAACACCATGGGCAGGTTGTAGTCGCGGGCCAGCGATACCGCCGTGGCGTCCGCCACCTTCAGGTCGCGCGACAGGAACTCGTCGAAGCTCAGCGAGCTGAACATGTGGGCGTCCTTGTGGCTGCGCGGGTCGGCGTCGAAGACGCCATCGACGCCGTTCTTGCCCATCAGCAGCACCTCGGCGCCCATCTCGAGCGCGCGCTGGGCGGCCACGGTGTCCGTCGAGAAATACGGCATGCCGGAGCCGGCGCCGAAGATCACGAGGCGCCCCTTCTCCAGGTGCCGGATCGCCCGCAGGGGGATGTATGGCTCGGCCACCTGGCCCATCGCGATCGCCGTCTGCACGCGGGTCGGTAGGCCCGCCTTCTCGCAGAAGTCCTGCAGCGCCAGCGCGTTCATGACGGTGCCGAGCATGCCGATGTAGTCGGCCCGGCCCCGGTCCATGCCGCCGGCCTGCAACTCGGCGCCCCGGAAGTAGTTGCCGCCACCGACGACCACGGCCACCTGGGTGCCCGTGCGCACGACGTCCGCGATCTGGGTGGCTATCGAAGACACGACGCCGGGATCGACGCCCAGGCTGCCGCCACCGAAGGCCTCACCCGACAGTTTCAGCATCACTCGGCGGTAGGCCATGGCGATTCCTTTCCGGTTGCCAGCAGGCAGATGCCACTCTATCCGGAACGATCCCGCCGGGCGGGTAAGCGGGGCGGTGTCGAGAACTAGGCGCCGGCCGCGAACCGCACGAAGCGCGTGATCGTGACGCCCGCGTCCTTGGCCTGCTGCGCGATGGTCTTCGACTCGTCCGACAGGGACTGCTGATCCATCAGCACGACGTCCTTGTAGAACGCGGCGATGCGGCCCTCGACGATCTTCGGGATGATCGCTTCCGGCTTGCCCTCTTCCTTCGCCGTCTCCTCGGCGATGCGGCGCTCCTTGTCAAGCACCGCTTGGGGCACGTCCTCGCGGGTCACGTACTCGGCCTTCATCGAGGCGATCTGCAACGCCACCGAATGGACGAAGGCGGCATCGTGCCCCTCGTACTCGACCATGACGCCCACCTGCGGGGGCAGATCCTGCGAGCGGCGGTGCAGGTACGTCTCGACGTCGCCACCGAACCAGGCCACCTGCTGCAGCTCGATCTTCTCGCCGATCTTCGCCACCAGTTCGCCGATCAGATCCTCCACCGTCTTGCCCTGATCCAGCACCAGGGCGTTGCCGGCCACGGTGCCCTCGGCATGGGCCTGGTCGACGGCCGCGACGATCCGGTCGGCCAGCGCCACGAACTCGGCGTTCTTGGCCACGAAGTCCGTCTCGGCGGCCAGCTTGATCAGGGCGTGCCCGTGCGCGGCCACCAGGCCGTTGCTGGCCTCGCGGTCGTTGCGCTGGGCCGCCTTCAGGGCGCCGGTCACGCGCAGAATCTCGATCGCGCGCTCGGCGTCGCCGTCCGCCTCTTCCAGTGCCTTCTTGGCGTCCATCATGCCGGCGCCGGTCTGGTCGCGCAGCTTCTTCACATCAGCGGCTGAGATTGCCATGTTGGTTGCTCCTAATCGATGTTTGAACGAACTGGGCTCAGGCCTCTTCGGCGCCTTCGTCGCCGTGCGCCGAGACGAACCCGGCAGCTTCGGCGGCCTCGACCGAGTTGAACCAGACCTCCGGGATGGTGCGCGCGTACCACGGCGACTCGGGCGTGTGGAACTTCATGGAGTCCTCATTGCCCTTGATGTCGAAGCCCTCGGGCGGCGTCTCGCCGCGGTAGGACCCGGCGCCGTAGTCGCGCACCTCGGCGGTGGGCTCGGACGCTGCTTCCTTGGGCTCCTTCTTCGGCTTCGCGGCCGCGGGCTTGGGTTCCTTGACGGCCTTGGGTTCCTTGACGGCCTTGGGCTCCTCGGCGGGGGCCGGCTCGGGCGCCGCCTCGGCAGGGGCCACCTCGACCGGGATGACCTCGACGGGCTCGACGACGTCCGGCGCCGCGACCTGCTCGGCCGGCGTCGCCGGCGCCTCGGGCGGGGTCACCTGGCCGGCGGCCAGCAACTCGCGCTCCCAGTCCGGCATGGGCTCGGCTTCGGCCTCGGCGACACCGCCGGTCGAGCGGGCGACCAGGCCGTCGGCCACGGCGTCCGCCATCAGCTTGGTCAGCAGGGCCGCCGAACGGATGGCGTCGTCATTGCCCGGGATCGGGTAGTCGACCTCGTCCGGGTCGCAGTTCGTGTCGAGCACGGCGACGATCGGGATGCCCAGCTTGCGGGCCTCGTCGATGGCCAGATGCTCCTTGATGGTGTCGACCACCCAGATGGCCTGCGGCAGGCGCGCCATGTCCTTGATGCCGCCCAGGGACGACGCCAGCTTGTCCTTCTCGCGGCGCAGTCCCAGCATCTCCTTCTTCGTCAAGCCACCGGGCTGGATCGTCTCCAGATCCATGCCCTCGAGGTCCTTGAGGCGCTGCGTGCGCTTCGAGATCGTCTGGAAATTCGTCAGCATGCCGCCCAGCCAGCGCTCGTTGACGTAGGGCATGCCGACGCGCGTCGCCTGCTCGGCGATGGCTTCCTGGGCCTGCTTCTTGGTGCCGACGAACAGCACCTGGCCGCCGCGGGCGACCACGCTCTTGACGAACGCCGACGCCTGGTCGATGTAGGTCAGCGACTGGCGGACGTCGATGATGTAGATGCCGCTGCGCTCGTTGAAGATGAAGCGCTTCATCTTGGGGTTCCAGCGCCGGGTCTGATGCCCGAAGTGGACGCCGTTGTCAAGCAGTTGACGCACGGTGACGGCAGCCATGGCCGTTCCTTTCTGTGCGAGCCGGCACGACGTGCGGCGACCCGCGGTCTCACGCGTGCCGCCAGGCGCCACGCTCGGTTGTCGGATGGTCGTTGGGCCATCCCCTGGCGCGCCACCGGCGACCGCCCCAACGAGTCCATCATTGGGGACCTCGGCCACCGGTCGTCCGTGCGAACGTGCGACGCGCGCGAAGTCGGTTCCGAAAAACCGCAACGGCTAGCTTACCATCCGCCGACGGCGGCGAACCAGCCGTCAGGCCCCCGGGGTGAAGGCGCCGCCGCTGCCCCACTGCCACGTGCCACCGCCCGCCCCCAACGCGAAGTGGCGCTTGGCGATGCCCAGGTCGACGAACATGAGCGGATCGTCCGTCGGCCGCACCGAGGCGGTGACGACTCCGTCGGCGATGGCGAAAGTGACGGGCTGGCGGTTGAGAGCCGACGGCGCCCGCTGGACGGCGGCCAGGCCGGTCTTGTACCAATCGGGCCACGGCGGCGGGGTCAACGTCATCTGCTCGACCGGCTTCGAACGCCGGTGCATCGCGCCGCGCACCAGCCTCTCCTTGCGACTCGGGCTGTCCGCGACCCGCCCCACCACGATCACGCACGCCACGGAATCGCCGTCCGACAGGTCGAACGGGCAGGCGGCCCGGTCGAACGAGCCGCCGACGATGCAGGTGCCCAGGCCCAGGGTCACAGCGGTCAGATTGACGAGCTCGCCGTCGTAGCCCAACTTCTCCGGCGAGCTGGTCCCGCCGTCCGCGATCAGGCCGACGTAGTTGCGCACGCCGGCGAACAAGCCGTAGCTGCGCCGCAGTCCCTCGAAGGCCTGGCCGTTGTCGACGACGAGTTCCATGCGCACGCCGTCTGCGCCCGCCCGGTCGGCGATGACCGCGCGCAGGGCCGTGGCTTCCTCGACGGTCAGCGCGGCCGGCACGTAGTCGCGCCGCGACTGGCGCGCCTCGATCGCCTGCAGCAGATCCATGAACCCTGCCCATCATGATCGGCCCTCTGCCGACACCGTCACAACTGTAGGCGCGGAGGTGAGCCGTTATCCACAGGGACTGGCATTGTCCGACCGTCGTCCACAGGCAGGCCGACGGTCGCACGCGGCTTGGCGTCGGGCGCGAAAGTATGGGCATGAGACGTGTGCGCGGCGGGCTGGGCGCCCTCATGGCCGTCCTGGTGACCGTGATGATCAACGGCGGAGCCGTGGCCCAAGCGGACGGCGTCCGCGTGTGGCCCATCAGGGGACCGGTCGTCCGCGGGTTCGATCCGCCCGCGGTGGCCTACGGGGCAGGCCACCGCGGCATCGACATCGCCGGGCCGGCGGGCACGCCCGTGGTCGCGGCCGCCGCCGGCACGGTGACGTTCGTGGGCACCATCGACTATGTTCAGATGGTGACCGTCACCCACGCGGGGGGTGTGCGCACGACCTATCAACCCGTGGCGCCGGCAGTCGCTTCGGGCGCCAAGGTGTCGGCCGGCCAGGTCATCGGCGTGCTGTTGAGCGGTCACGCCGACAAACCGTGCCTGCACTTCGGCGTGCTGCGAGGCGACACCTACCTTGATCCGGTGGCCTGGCTGGCGCGGCGCCCGGTGCGCCTGTTGCCGGACGGCACCGCGCCGGCCTCGCCTCTGGCCGCCTCCCCACCGGACAGCGGCGGCGGTTGGCCAGTCGTCGGCCCCGTGACGTCGGCCTACGGCTGGCGCATGCACCCGATCCTCCAGCAAATGCTGTTCCACGACGGCATCGACATCGCGGCGGCCTGCGGCACGCCGGTCGTGACGCCGTGGGCGGGAACCGTCGTCGAAGCCGGATACTCGTCGACCATGGGCAACTACGTGCGCGTCAGCCATGCGGGCGGCCTGGTGACCACGTACATGCACTTGAGCTCCGTCACCGTCCGTGTCGGCGACGGGCTGGCGGGCGGGCACCAGGTGGGCCTCGTCGGCACGACGGGGTTGTCGACCGGATGCCATCTGCACTTCGGCGTGCTGCGAGGCGACACCTACCTTGATCCGGTGGCCTGGCTGGCGCGGCGCCCGGTGCGCCTGTTGCCGGAC
>JGI20166J26741_11290004_pt1 | contig 14033 bp, 9 predicted proteins | sample TergutCu122P5_FD_26741 | JGI IMG/M metagenome (IMG submission 26741)
ATGAGCAGCCGAAATATGTCGCCACGCACTAAATAAAAGTTGTAGTTACTCACTATTGTAGAATATTGTTGTGTATAGACGTAAATAAATATTTATATATGTTCTATTATGTCACACAAAGGGATGGCCTCCATTAAGTAATTCGATATGCTGAAGTTTAAGCACAGTCTACAAAATTTTCTAGAGAGTATTTTGTATGTACATATTCAGATCAGAACAACTGAAAGATTGACGAGAGGTACCAACTTGATGCAACAATTATGATTTATTATCATAAATAACTCTACATGTATGATAATAAATCACAATTGTTGCATCAAGTTGGTACCTCTCGTCATTTTCATATATGATGCACGGTCACACATACATCAAACTGACAAATTCTTGGAAGTATTTGTGAGAGTAGAGAATATACATTAAATTACTTCATACGCTCAATTTATACCGGAGAAATAGTTTGTTCTTTAGTTCAATAAATTAATTATTTTGTTTTCTTCATTTTTCTCTAATACCATGAATTCCGTTTCGTTTCCATTAATTTTTCCAACCACAAATTCTTTTTTGATTGTTTGTTCATTTGTTAACACCTGCATTCCTTGTTTTCTACTAGTCTCCTTCCCTTGATTTAATCTCGAAAGCGTAAGATCTACATGAAAATTAGTGACATCCAAATTAAGGATCTGTTAATTTATAAAATTCTGTCGTTTTTAACATACTGTACCAGCCAAATGGCTTTTCTGTTCTCCGAAATGCTCACAGTCTGTCGTGAGTATTTGAATTTAAAGTGATTTTATTCACATTCGTGTAAATAATATACGTGTTTCCTAAGGAAAACATTTTTTTCCGATACTAATTTTAATTTTTCTCAAAATATCTGGGAGAGTTGCAGCCCCTAAGAATGAGCCGCTCCTATAGTGAACTATTATAAATACTACTGCGCAGAAAGTAGACTAATGGATTTGTTACTTTGATTTTGGTTAGCTCTGTACATAGAGTGTTGAAAAGGGTAATATTATAATATATATATTTATTTATATTTATATTTGCTGAAAGATGCATTGGGAATCTGACACTTCAGCTCCATCATAACTGAGAAACCAGCATGATACGAAATTCATAACACTGTTATTGTTAAATATTTAACGGGGTACTTCCCGTTTTATAACAGAGCATTCTTGCCTTCGTTGTAGAAAGGAAAACACAAAGAGAATAATTTGAGGGTTGTGGATAAAAAAGGGGGGAAAAGTAAAGCCTTTCCTCTTAGGCTGCTTGTGTCTCCTTATGCGACAGTCTCGGTGTGATTCGTCATAGAAGCACTGACGTCTGTCTCTTCTGAAAGAAATGAATGGAACTCGGAAAGAAAATATTGCCCTCATTCGGCGAAACTGGGGTCGTATTTTATTGTTAAAATAAGTAGTCACTAAGGATGTCTTGCAAGTTGCTTTCATAGCCATGATTAGAAAATATTGAATAATCTTGGGCTGTATACAGAGCCCTTAGTACGCGGTAGCGCAGTTTGTTGAGGAACTGAACTACAAGCGGTCGCGGGTTCGATTCCCCATGTTGTCATTGGAATTTTTCATTGGCGTAATCCTTCCGGCCTCACTATGGACCTGGGGTTGACTCAGCCTCTAAAAGAAATAAGTACCAGGAACATTTCCTAGGGGGTAAAGGCTGCCGGTGCTTAGGGCTGACAACCTTATCACTTTCATGTGCCGATTGTCTTGAAATCTGGGAGCCTCAACCTCCTGGAACATTCAGGGCCTGTCCAGGATTGTAATGGAATTGTTTTATACAGAGCTCTTAAGTTACTTTAGTGTCATGCATGTCTAATTTGTTATATTCTGGCAAAATATTTAAATAAATTGAAGCAAATATTTTACAGAGGTCTTCCGAAAATTTTGCCTTTTTAGAGTGCACTTATACCTTGCGCAATTCTATATTGCTGAGTTGAATAACATCATTACTTTATTGGCTTTTAGCGATTATTGTAAGTTGTGTCCTTAGTCTACTCTGTTACATGTCAAAGTGTGCAGTTGTAATTGCTCCAATACATTATTCATACCTTCGAAAGTGATGTGATATATCACACGGAACGACAGAGCTCAAACTACTTTCTAACTAGGATTTTGATAATGATATTCAGAACAAGCCATCCCAAAGAATAAAGCCCGGAAACAAGAAATTATATTGCTCCCTCCTCTGTTTAAAACACGTAACTTCCATGAGCCTACTAAGAGTTAATAAAAAAAAATTCTAACACTGTGAGAAAGAATTTCATTGGGTACCGCGATTCGTAAAAGAAGTTATTTTTCGTGGTTGCAGAACATGTTCAGATGACTGCCAATTAATGGTCATGGTATGAAAGAAAGAGCAGCAAATGTATTGCTTCAATTAATTGAAAAACAAACGTTGGGACCTTTGGAGGGAAGGAGGGGTGTGTGTAGAACATGGTGCATCTAAAATCGTGCCGACCCATGCGACCGCTTGGCTTCCAATTGTATTCAGTTGTGTATAAGAAGAACCTAATTACGAGTAATTAATCTATCGAAGGCGATAAAAAATAAATCACAAACCAGGCACAACAGAGAGGTTAAAAGTTATTATTTTTGTGTATACAATTAATCCAAAGTGTTTTAATTGTGATTAAAGGCTGTATGTGATATGAAAAAAGGGGCCAAAATTTACGCATTCTACTTCGTACACGCAAGTTGTTTTCTGTGTTTACGGAATTCCCTGAACATGACTTAATATAATACGAATTCACATGGTTTCCTTTTTGCTGCAGATGTTCTTGATGCTCGTTGACTGGAGCTCTGTAATTAGAACTAGTAAATGAAATCAGGTACTTTACACGACAGAGTTTGTATGCCAGCCCCATTCTACAGAATTATTCGCGATTAAATTTTCGGAGATTTTTGGCCTTTCAGGCATCCAAACAAAGGTAATTAAAGGTGAACGAAAATAAAAGACTGAAGAGTGAACAAAAGCTTAGTGTTTGCTCTAGAATTAAAATATCTTCAAAAAACAGTGACTGCCGCTTGACTCTCAGTGAGTAAAAAATTTGCCATAACGAACTAACTACATCGAGAAACCTCTCCCTTCAGAAGCTAAGAGACCCTATCATGATATTCTCCGCCTTTTTTGTAACACAAAGCTTCATTACCGCGTTTACAAAAGCCCGTTATTTGACCATAACCTCGGCCAGATAAATCCATTTACCTCCCTCTCCTATTACGTAGCTTAGGTCATAGCAAAAATATGTCTCAGTTGCTATTGAACATTTCATAACATCCTACTCTCTGAAATTAAGTAATTATTAGGCTCTCACACAACCTCAGCCTCAGGAACCCCCTTTTGTTGCCTTTTCTAAACCGTTTATTCAATAACCTCCAGTCTGTAGATGGTATCCTCTGTTCGTAGCCAGAAGACTCGCCTTACCGTGGTGACAAGAGGCACATTAAAGTAACATTTGCAATTCCCGAACAGCTTTCGCAAAAGAAAAGCGACTATTAGTTTCGTCATGTCTTTCCGTCTGTCCGTCCGCATGGAACAATTCGGTTCCCATTGCACAGATTTTCATGAAATTTGATATTTCCGTATTTTCTAAAATCTATCGAGAAAATTCAAGTTTTATTAAAATGTGACAAGAATAACGGGCAATTCTCTTGCAGACCAATATATATTTGTGATCATATCTCTCTCAGTTCTTCTTAGAATTAGAAATGTTTGAGGCAGAATTTGTAGAGAAAGTCAAAATACACACATTGTATTCAATAACTTTTTTTTCGAAAATCTTGCCTTTTATGACATAATGTGAAAACATATTGAAGATCCGGGCAGACAACAGATGACAATATGGTGCATGGACGTTGCATGCTGGATAACTAAGGCTACAAACACACACTCAGAATATGTAAAATTTTGCTTTTCTACTGTAATTATGGTTGCATGAAAGTACGTAAAGTTTACGCTATAAGTACTTTGCCTACTTTGTTGTATTATTATGATGATGCAGCGGAAAATAAGCTATGAATATTACTCATTTTTCATGTTCGGCAGGATCTCATCTTCAATTGGTTTGTTTCACATGCATATCAAAATTGCCTAAACCCTGAGAAAACCAATCAGGCCAAAATTTCTAGGAGGAAATTTTAAGTGTATTTTAACGGCAAGAATATTTCTGTATTTGTATCAACTCATCTACACAAAGAATAACAATTGGTTCAAATGAAGAAACGTTTAAAAGTGCATTGTACGGGGAAACATCTTTGTTGTTATTAGGTCTGTCCATTTGACAAAATTCACTTAGCTGCGCGTTCGGTAATATTATCGTAAGAAATTAAACGACAAAAGCTTGAAGGTATTTCTCACGTTCAAAAAATTAATTATCAGAAATTAATTATCTCCAGTGTATACATAAAAGGTACACTAGTTGAAGAATTTTTTACAGACCTTTCATAATTAGATCAAGGATGGAAATCTGTAATAGAATTCCGAATACCATAGCTTCCAGACGAGTATTTTGGCAGAAATATCTGAAGAAAATTAACCACATTAAAACTTGAAAATGTATGGAGAGATTAGTAAAGCCGATCTTAAAGAAACTGTAAGAAAAAGTGTCAAATGAAAACATCTGGCCCGAGAATGGACCAGTGGCCTGAATGTGACAATGAACCTTGGGGTTTCACATAGCATGGGGAACAACTTGACAGTAATTCATAATTTGACATTCAGAGGGCCGTGCATCGTGATATATTTTAATAATGAAAGACAAAGAGATGCACTAATTCTCAGATTTATTTGATAAAGTACTCTACATGTTTCGGACAGGTCCACTGTCCATCACCAGGAGTATCTCAACACTGTATATATGCAATAGGTATTTGTCATGCTAGTTCTGTTGGCGTCTGCTAGCAGACGCCAACAGAACTAGCATGACAAATACCTATTGCCTGTATACAAATTTTTGCTTGACGAAAATTTCGAGGAATACAGAATTTCGTTACACGGCGACGTTTCATCTTATTGTTTTTCTTGCCTTGAAGCATTAGTTGTTCCAGTGCTTGCGCCGCCCTCAAAATCCTTTTGCCAGCGTTTGCTTGGTCTTCCACTAAATCTTCGTCCTGTAGGCTTATATTTCTCTGTCATTTTCTGCCACTTCTCTTCATCTACTCTATCTACACGACCTTTCCATATTTCCCTACTTGGAAATTCTTTAACTGTGATGTCGACCAAAAACTTATCCTGCACGTCTCTATTGTTTTCCTATTAGGAAATAAAAACATCAGTATCATTTGGCAACAAGACTGCGAAGTTCTATTTCCTGTCACGAAAACTACAGATTTAACCATTCGAAGGATATTATTGTAGGAGCATTTTGCTACTAAAAGAATTATCCCAGTTTCAGATTCCATGCTGCAAAAAATAATACGTTTTAGTGTTTAACATTAAGACAATCCGTCCATACATACCATTTTATAAAAATACTCTAATGAAGTGCTGTTTATGAAAAGCTTGGTTTATTGTTACTATTTTATTAACACAACGCGGATGATACACATTAAGAGTGTCCACGCTGTTAAGCTGTGTAAACCATGTAGTATTTCTAACAGTAAAATATTCACGTCGTGGCATACTGACTTGTTTGTTAACAAATGTCGTGTTTCATACTTCCTGAAATCAGGAACCTAAAAAATCAGTGAATTTTTTAGTTACTGATCCCTGGTAGCCCAAATTTCCCATATAACTGATAATTTCCTTTCTTCACAATCACTTCATCATCCACGTGACCCATAATCAGTCATCCTGCAAATGAAGGCAGTCTGTTCCTGTGAAACATGGAATCCACCTGCTGCTATATTACTCACGCCATAGGAAGAAGGTCAAAACCTAGGCAAGCCAACCTGCGCACTTCGCACTGTGGCCTGCGAAAGAGCCGTGCAGAAGGTCATGGTGTCAATGTCTGTAACACCACTCTGATCTAATACTACACATAGTCATCAATTTATGTATTGTAAATAGAAATACTCGTATTTAGGTGTGATAATAGTACAGTATTAGATTTTTAGACCCATATTTGAGGGCGAATGACGTGAGACATAAAGAACGCAATTGTTTTAGTCTTTCCTAAATGGGGAAAGCATATTACTACTTATTACAGCAGAGTTCTTTTGGACATTACCCGTTGTCATATATTACGTGTGCATCGTTTCGGAATGATGTGCTAATTTAGTCTCCATACTCTTGATTATAATTTTAATTACTTTACTTTTGAGAATAATGACAATGGTTTGGATCGAACGTAGAGTCGTTGAAATAAAAAAAATTCCTGAAACATGCATAAGAACTATATCTTGTTGCTAGATGTTGGACAGTGTCGAACGTAAACCCAGCATGATAATTGCGTTGATTATACCTAGTTTCCGACGAGTATGTAAATAACAGATATTGCCCAGTACCAGTTGAAAGTAATTTTTAGGTAAGAACTAAAATCAGACTAAGATTAAAATCGCGACTAGAAAGTAATGAAGTACTCAGAACTCGAACCACACTATTGCTTAATTTATTTAAAAAAAAAATAATATGGCTACATTTAGCGCGGTAACATGTTACATAGTATAGGAATTAAAGACTAAAGACTCTGTAGTTTACTGGTATAGGATTACTTTTCACAAAGAGATAGGATCTTGATTTACTAGATGTCAGTGTAGCAGCGAAACAATGTCTCTGACAGGTCAGTTCGAGTCTACATTCTACTAACAATCAAACTTCCCTCGTCGGTCGTTATTCGTCCGTCATTCGCTGCTGCATGTGATTGGCTACTTGAACCCGCGAAATTTATTGCATATGGCGTGGAAATTGTGGTTATGTCGTGGAGACGCATGCTTGTCGGAGAAAACTTAATTGAACGTATAATAATTGGTGCTTATGTCGTTTAATTCGTTGTAAAACACGGAATGTGAGTAAGGGCTTAAATGTGTCTTTTAATATTGGCAGCGCAGGAAGCATCGAGTTGGTGTAAGTGAATTAAGGTTATTGGCAGGACGAAGTGGGTTAGTATGTATTATGAGTTTAATCAGAAGTAGACATTGAGTTTGTTTATGGAAGGGCGTTATTTATTCTGGATTCCCAACTAAAGCCTACGGATTTGTGTATCTTAATATTTAGGGACAGTTACATAATTTAATAGATCATAGTAAGAGCGTCTGAACTTGTATCTTTCGAAAAGTTTTAACGATGTGTATTTATATTTAATATTTCAGGCTGGAAGTTCTGAGAGTTTCTAAACTTTTAGGACTAACCTGTAAGCCCTGCTTGTAACTTACTCAAGATGTCTTCTTTGCTGTATGCTGAGCTTGCAGCAACATGCAATGCCCTGGGGTATTTTGATGGCAACAAGTATTACATTGATACTCACTGCCAGGGTAAATATCTGTGCAGGATCTTGACTGATTATTATAGGTCTAACTATTCGTGAGTTGGCATATAAACGGTAATGCTGAAGTGTACATTATGTCAACATTAATAACAATGTTTCAGAAACTATAAAGGATCTCATCCGTTATTTGCGTCGAGATGATGAAAATCATGAGATACGTAGATATATTGGTGAATCAAAAATTCTTCAAGCGGATTTGTTACCTATTTTAAAGGATTACTGGGAAAAGGCAGATTTGTTTGATGTAATTTTGAGGTGAGAATGAATATCATTTTTGTTATTCCTATATGATTATTTTCAAGTGTGTAACTGGAAATTTCTCTTTGTAAATATAAAGTGCTTAGTACTAAAAGGGCTTTGGTTGAATGTTCTGTCTTAGCTTATGTGAGCAGTATATACATACTTTCAGAAGTTCACTTAGGCCTTATTCCAAGAAAGTTACCTAGACCTGAGGTCAGAAATAATGGCACCTGAATGGTACAAAGAACTATTCAGCGTATACTCTTTGTAATGATTTTTTTACTTAAGCCCTTCATACCAAACAACAAGGAAATGTATTGTAATATATTTGAAATTACTTACCTCATGTATTTGTTAGATTGCTGGTGAATCTGACAAATCCAGCTCTACTTCTGTATCGTGAAGAGCTGCCAGCAGAAAAAACCTCACGCAACTATTACCTTCAGATTATAACCCATTTACAGTCTTACAAAGAAGCATTTTGTGATCACACAGTTTGGGCATTACTTAGCAAGAAACTTGGATATATACTCCAAATTGTAAGTATAAATGTGTTATCAACAGTTACTCATTTTAATTTAATTCATGTGTTTCAGTTGATTTGTAACTTAACCTTGCCCCTTTCCATTTAAAACACTAGTGGGTTGTACAATAAGCCCAATTTTTTAAAAACAGTAAATTGTACTGTGTTTTACTATGTTAGAAGTCATGGAACCCGTTAAATGTGTTGGCACTCCCCTGTCCTAGCTGGAGCAAATTGCTTGAATGTAATAATGTGAAAAGATGTAAGAAAACAAATTAAAGTGGTATTTGTATTGCACTCATTTGTATGCTGTTGAACTGTTCATGTCATGGAGGCCAAATTATTGACTGTTATTTATTAAAATGTTTAGGCTTTGTGTATTATAAGCATGTGTCTGTGTGGCTGTCTTGGCTTCCACCAAGTATGTGTGCAAAAATTAATTTTTTGTAGGATTTGATTTTAGTGCCTTGTTATTAGTGCCATTTCATATTCATACATTTTAGTTTCATACTAATTACAGCATCCTCATTTAAGTTACACACACTTCTTTGTTTGTTAGCACTAATGCATTTAGGATACTGAAATTACATATGCCAATGGATCTTCAAAATATAGATAACCGGTGTTTAGATTATAGTTGTGTAGAATGTGAATTGGGGATACGTAGTGGCACAGTTGGTTGGAGCACTGTGCTGCAAGCCAGAAGGTTGTGGGTTCCATTCCCAACGGGGTCATCAGCATTTTTCATTATGGCCACTAAGGCCCAGGGGTCGACTCAGTCTCTTACAGAAATGAGTTTTGGGGTTATCTCCTGGGAGTAAAGGTGGCCAGTGCACAGGGCTTGATTGTCTAGAAATTCTGGGAGCTTCGACCTCCTGAAGCCTTAATGGCCTGTCCAGGCCTGTAATGAAGTGAAATGGCACGATAAATTTGTGAGGGCTGTGTCATGGCTTAGGGAGTTGGATAACAGGTTCTCATTGCAGAGGTCTGAGTTCAATCCCAGGGCAGTCCATGTGGGATTTGTGGTAGGCAAAGTGGCACTTTGACTGGTTTTTCTCTGTGTACTTCAGTTTTTCCCTGTCAATTATGATACTATTGTTTCATATTTATATTAGGTCATCTAGTTCGAGTGCTGTGTGGTCTAAGTACCAACAGTGTCACTAAATATATCATTGCAAATAGTCTGTGAAATCTGGATGTCCTTTTCCATTTGAAAGTGATGTGTCATGAACTGCAAACATGTGGAGTTTGTTGTAGTACATTATAAAAGTGTATATAAATCAAGTGAAAGCTCCTTTTGCACATTGAAGGTTACAAAACAGTTATGGCAGAATGTTTGAATATTACATTAGTTAGTTCTTTTATGTTTAAAATCTGTACTGTTGGCATCAAAAATTGTGAAAAAAATGTTTATACACTTGTAAAACATGCTACCTCAAGAGTCTGAGCATCATTTGTAATAATGAGTTTGGAAGAAGAAATCTCTCTTTTTTTTTAAACAAACAAATTATGGGTGAACTCTTGTAATGCAGCAGTTTCATAAGCTGAGAATTTCCTCTATCCTGGACAGATTTTTTTTTTTTTTTTACCTTGATAGGATTCATTGGAGAGTGATGAAGACAAAGGTCTTGTAATAGAAAGAATCCTGATTTTGGTGCGGAATGTGTTGCAAGTCCCAGCTGATCCTGAAGCTGAGAAGAGGACAGACAATGATGCTAGCATTCATGATCAGGTAATGGTTCAAATTTTTATGGAATATGTGTTTCTCGATAAAGACTGTGAAAGATATATTGCTTTGATTTATACTTGGTTTGTTTGCAGGTGCTTTGGGCTCTTCAGCAGTCTGGAATGATTGATTTGTTCTTATACATTGCGTGTTCTGAGAATGAACAGCAGTATTACATGCACATTTTAGAGGTAAGCGTTTCATTAACAGTGAAGTCAGATCTATGGTTATTGTAAATATTACAAAAGCGTCATTTAATGTAGATTTTCTCAGTGAGACCTGAATCCAAACATCTCAGTTGAGTGGTTAGCATCACTGCTTCATATTTGGTGAGTCCCAAGGTCACTGTCCAGGTTCTGCCTAAGTGTCTTCAAGAGTTTTCTTCTAAATAAATGCTGTTGTACCTTAAAATAGACTGACAGTTTGCATTTCTTTTCTTCCTGTCATAACACTACTGTGTGATCTGTATGAATGGCAGAGTTCAATATTTATTACTATAAATCACAGGTGCACAGATTTTCCAAAAATCTAGGAGTCCTCAAAATTCTAGATGTCAGACAGGTGACATGAAGCAAATAACTTTCCAAGGACCCACAAATGTTAGGCGCCACCACAGCAGATTTAGTTGCTTGGGTGACTTGACACCTGGAATTTATGTGTCCATGCTGTATGTTATTGGCTTACTTCATCCTTCTTAGCTACAAATATTTTCTTCATCACTTTGTAATTTGTATTTGTGTCACAAGTTAGACTGATCACATTTCAAGTTTACACACAGCAGCTAAAAGGAGTATTGTTTTGGTTATAAAAGCTAGTATATATAAGTAGCATCAATGTAAGTGGCTTCATTGTGGGATCTTCCACTCTTGAGAACTTTTCCATCGTGCATGCTTGATACTCTTTGTGGAAATGAATGTGTATATCATGTGTTTGTCTTTGAATGATATAAAATGTTCAGACAGAGACCCAGGGACGTTGAAGATTCCTAAACATGGGCATCTATCAACTGCTCAAGAGTTGGAAGCATTTGTAAGTTTATGGACTGGTAGCTGGAGGCTGTTGACTAACCCTAAAATTGATGGAGGATGAACTGCATATTAACCAGAAGACATTTTTTCAAATTCTTAATGAATATTTGGGAAAGAGTAAGGTATACATTCAATTTGTTCCACACAGTTTCTTGGATGAACAAAAGGGGCACATGGTCTGAACATGTGGAAACTTCATTCAGACCTCTAAGAACAGTCCATATTTTCTCAGTTCCAGCATTACTGGAGACAAGTTCTTACAGTTTCAATATGATCCTGAAACAAAACATCAGAGCAAGGTGTGGAGAACAAAATCACCCGAGAGGCCAAAAAGATTTTAAAAATTGAGGATCAGAATGATGTTGAACTTGTTTTGATAAACAGCATGTGATACACTAGGAATTTGTGCCTGAAGGAAAGACAGTGAATATTGAATTTTACAGACAGGTGCTAGAGAGGTATATGAAGCTGATTTCAAGAATGAGGCCCCAGTTTTGAGTTTGTTCCTCTTGCATGACAATGCCTCTGCAGAGTCTACCATGTTGGTGAAGAGCTGCCTGTCAAATGACATTGTGGTGATCAGCCACCCACCTTGTTCACCTGACCTTGCATCAGCCCACATTTTCCTGTTTCCTACAATGAAAACCACACTCCACAGAAGAAAATCAAAAACATCATGAAGATTGTAACTGTCCTGTTAAATACAGTTCTTATGGACAACTTTAGTGATGGTTCTAGGCAAGTCTTAGAAACATGTATGTTTATTGGAGTCAAGGGAGCCTACTTTGTAGGGAAATTAACCAGTGTTCTTCATATTTTCATGTGTATCTGTTCTTATTGACTGAGTTCTGGAACTTTGTTTTTTGACCTTGCATGTACCTTGTGGTATGGGTAATGAATTCAAAAGCCACTTAATTCTTCATTCAATATTGTATGGTGTATTGAAGCTAATGAATAGAGTGGCTTGTGGGGAGATTAATTTAGAATTGCTAGAGGGGAGATGGGCATAATCTGTTTTAATTAATTCACTCCATTATTTGCCTAAAGCTGTTGTGCAGAAATGAACCATAAAATTTAAATATTGAAAACAAGCAAGTTACTGAATGACTGTACTGCATAGTACAAATGGAAACGTATCCCTGAGCTATGTCCATAGGCGCTGTGGCTAAAGTGGAGACCTTCTGTGTTATGAATTAATGTCAGTTATTTTTTTATTTCTTTGGGACTTGTACATACAGTTCAACATGGAGCACTACTGATGTCTACACAATTAGCTGCTTAAAACAGCTGTCATTTACCCATGAATGTCAGTTGGTGGTACACTTCATGCAGTGAGACTAATTCCCCCATTCTGTTTATGCAATTATTATTAATTATCTTACTAGACTGTGGTATTTTTATGGCTGGTAGCCAGAGGTCTGTAATGACAGAACTATGAAACTTCAGACAGAAGTGTGGGTATGTTAATTGCATGAGTACAGTTTAGGCCAGACTGCTATGTTTGTTTATTTCCTAGTTGTGGAGGCATTACTTTTCAGTATACCCTTTTACCAGGTGTAATTAGCAGGGAATTATGTGTCTTCTATATTTTTCCACCTGATTATGACTTAAAAGAGCTGAATATTTTAGGTGGAGAATTGTACTTACCAGGTATATGACAACCACATGTGTTTTTCAAGGTATTTTGTGCATACAGTATGTCAGCCAGGTAAAACAAATCAGGAAATTAGTTACACTAGTTGTACCCATGCAAATAATTTGTATCTAGAAACAGTAAAATATTTAATATATGATAATTAGAAGATCTTAAACTTAATAAACATTAAAAATTGTACTTGCTAATGCTGGATGCTGGGTAGTTTGTTTCGGAAATTAGCAGGTCGTAAGCACTGTGAACAAGAATAAAAGCTTCGTAGCACACATAAATGAGAAACAAAATGTTGAAATGGACAGTCCTACCTTAAGCATGGGCCAAGGAAAGGGCACGAAATATGTTAGATTCCCTTGGCCTTCACTTGATGCAGCACTGTCAGTTCTTAATGTCAGCAATTTTTTGTTTAAAAAAAACAATTTTTTGAGAAGGAATTAATAAAAACAAAGGAGATTGGCATCAATGCTGGATCATAAGCTTCATAAAAATGTTTGTCTTGAAAAGGCATGTTTGCTAGTTCCGTAGGTCATGGTGTCACAAACAAACCTTACAGTTATAGTATATATGGTGAGTATTTTACTCACTTACTTACCAAGCTGGGCATGTGGCTGGTCTTGTTGTTCAGGCAGAGGCCTTGTACCATGTCACCTGGATTTCAGCTCATCCATGAGATGCTGTTTTGGCTCTCCTACCACTAAGGCATACACAGCCAGACATATGGAGACTCGATACATTTAGGACAGTCATGATCTTTTTAATTGCCAGAGATTTGGGAGGTACAGTCATAATGCAGCATATAGTGTTTTTCTGTCATTTACCTGCAACATCTTTTCCTAATGTCAGGATCATGGCCAGTTTGAGTTAGCAACCAAAAGTGACTGAATACCACTGCTGTTGATGGGTTAGAAAATGTAGAGAAACACCAAACGGAACTGTTCCTCCTTCATATAAAACAGCAGTAGAAATGTCTGCTCCAAAATGCTGTGTTGTATCCTTCTTAAATAGAAGCCACACAGTGTTGAAATGTTAACAGAACTTTATATGTATTGTGTTGCTTAGCAGTGATGCTTCACTCAATGGTTTTGACACCAGCAGTAGAGAAAGAGTACTCTGGAACAGCTATTTGACAATTATTTGCACTCCTATCCCAGATTGTGTAGTTAATGTATGATAACATTGTCAACCTTACACAAAATTTCAAAGTTCCATACTCCACAGAAGAATTATATAAAAAGATCTTATGTTTAGTTTGTAAGACTGTAGAAGTTGCGGGACGTTTTTATGGCTTCAGAAAGTACTAGACAAAGGGTTGTGTGGTTGAAAAGGTTAGGCAGTTGGAAGTTAGTGAAGAACAGATGCATTACTGAAAAACAAAATACACAAGTAAGAGAAGAAAGTTGGAGGGGGGGGCCCCCCCCCCCCCC
>JGI20166J26741_11291115_pt1 | contig 14032 bp, 14 predicted proteins | sample TergutCu122P5_FD_26741 | JGI IMG/M metagenome (IMG submission 26741)
TACCCGCAAAAGTTGGCACTAACTTCGCCGACCGGCAGCGGCCGCTCTGTCGGTATAGTTCGCTCGCGGACTAAGGCCACGGAGTTTAGTTTAGTTTTATTGCACTTCTTGAAACTGATCTGAAGACAAGCACAGTATAAATGTGACTTCTGGTACATACTTGTACATTTAAATGCTGTATTGAATGTCTTGAAAATGCTCTCAACACATCTGCAGTATAAGTATGATCTCCAGCATCGTTCTGTATGCTTAACTGCTATGTTGATTGTCCTTAAAGTGCTTTAAAGACAGCCACAGATAAATGCATGTTCTGGTAGTACAGTGTTGATGCTACAGCTGTAGGAGCTCAAGCAGCTGGCAGTGGACATTGTACTGGGAATGGTAATGGGCCCCACCCAAACCTCTCTTCAGTAGGGAGCAAATCCTTGTCATCTGTGTAAATAGGGTTAAAAACATTTTGAAATGCTGGTGGCCAGACATATTTTGGCTGTCAGAGGAAGGTGAGTAAGTGGTTTCTGGAAGCTTGCTGTAGCTCTGGCCACTGAGCAGCACATAAGATTAATTTCTTCCTGTTGGCATACCTTTTTTTCTTTCCAGGTGTAAGTGAATGGCGAGAAATTGAATTTCAAGGAGATTTTTACGATTACTAATTATGTCAATCTGAACTTCATGTTAAGGTGTTTTGAATTTCTTAAGTACCATAGATAAGCAAGTGTGATTGTGAGAACTCTTTGGCCTTTTTCACATGAGAGACCAAATTGCTGGTAACTGGTCTGCTGCTATTTGAATGTCATAAACAAGGTCTCCACACAGTTGATTCTCTGCATGAGACTTTCCAATGACAGAATTGGTGTCACATTTTCCCTCTTGTCGCTGGCAGACTGGTGGACTGACGGGCAACCGCAGCACCATGCAGTTTTTTGTGAGCTTTGAGATAGGAGACAGACCCCCATGGTGACTGAAAGGAAATATTCAACACAGAACAGTTTATTCATTTAATATCTCCTTGGGTGATTTAGATTTTCCCAGACTAGTATCTTATTTTTGTAGAGAATACTTCATAATCTCATACAGTTCTTTAAGAGTCTATAGACATTCTGAAATAATTTTAAAAATTTTACTTTATCTGTTGTCAGATCCTCAAAGTAGCCTAAGATACCCTTGCCTGTGTGTACAGAAGTGTTCAGTATGCATAGGTGACATCGTGCCTCCACCTTTCACTAATGCCTTGGTGGTGTGTTGCAAGGGAAAATTTAGCTTCTACTTTCTTCTGCAGATGAATTAGGAAATTAAGGGTGTGGACACACTGAAGCAGTTCCAGACCAGTCACACAAACTGCAGTCCATCTCAGTCAAAGTGGTCAGTACAAGCTGCCACAGAAACCAGTGTGGTGCTGTGTTCCAGCCAGCATGGATGTGCCTGCAGCTGTACTAATTGTGGCAATAATATGGGGATGATGATGAGTACATGCCTTAGGATTTATCCCATAATTGAAATAAGACCAGAATTCAGTGTTTTCCCACATTTATAACTGAATTTCTTGTATGGTGATTTTTGTAATTATATAATTAAATAATAATGATAACCTTTGTATCCTGTTTCCTTCCAGATATCCTCCAACACTTTCTGGACAATATTCCTGATAGTGTGTTGTTTATCCTTTCAACCATGCAGGAGCAGTTCATTCTGCACCAACTTGGTGGTGAAATTTGACATACTTGCTATACCATGGCATGTCCTGACTGGAAAAGAATGGCACGAGTCACCATTCTCCTGCCTTGCAAAATGAGACTTGTGTCTGCCCCTGACTTATGCAGTTGAATTGTTGGCATTTAAATCTGTTATCAAAGTTCAGAACAATCAGACTGGTCTGGTTTGGTCTACTTCAATGTGTCCTCACCCTGCTTGCATACATGTATTTACTTTGCAGTGTAACTTCATCAGAGAAAGCAGACAAGGAGAATCGTTACTCTGACTTCACACTCATATCCCTACCATATCCAGGATGTGAGTTTTTTAAGGAATACCGTGATAATGATTATGTTGCCAAGGGTCTGGTATTTGATTGGACACAGTCTCATGTAGATGCTGCGATTGGAGTGCCAAATGATGCAGTATCTTCCCAACTCAAGATTGACTGGGAGAAGTACAAGGTAATGGCATTGTGTATTATGTACAGTAACAAAGTGGGCAGGTGATGCAAGGAATCATGTTTACAGAAAGCGTAAATTAAACACATGGTTTGAGAGCGTACCATACCACTATGCTTGTCACTTTCCACTTTCCTGTCTGAGGCTTCAGAGCTGCAGTTTAGCAAATGAAGACAAGACAATAATGTCAGCAGATTATAACAAGGTGATCATAAAACTACAGCGTGATGCAGGAACATGCCAGTAAATGGAACTGCTTAAAGAAAATCCAGTAGGAATGATTAATGTAGGGTACTTACTAGGTAGGTTTGGATTTAATTTGTTGTTTGTCAAAGTAAATATCAGAACTGGTGGGGAGTTGTAATACAGCCAGTCATTCTGGTTGAGAGTTGCAGCAACATGTGACAACTTTCAAAATGGTTTTGAACCTTCATGAGTGGATTTTATTTTTGAAGTGACAAATTCTAGTCTTTTTAAGTTCTTAACGTCCTGCCAACTAGTGCACTGAAAGCTTACTGCCAGTAGTAGATGATATGCTCATAATATGTAGTGCAGTTTCAGCACACTTTATATTGTTCATTACATGCATTATTGTTAACAGATTCACAACACTAAAGCTACAAACTGCACCAACTTGTTCCATAGGTATTTATATTGTAATATCACACTTCACATTCCTACATGTTTGGGTGTGCAAGGGACCATCATCATGAAACAAACCAAGGTAATACAGCATAAGACCAAACTGGTCACTTTTGTATACAGATGATGTGGTGTAAAAGAGTCAAATGGTTAAACTGTAGGCATTTCTGTATAGAGTTTTGTATAAATCTGATGGATTGTGATATGCTGGATATTAATGTAAAAAAATATTTGTACGTCTGTACATTTATGTGTTTGAAATGTTCGTTCATGTTTCTGTTTTAATTCTTTTAATGTTTTTTTAATATTAGTTTCCAGTATATCAATATCCATCACATTTATACAAAAATTCTAAATAGAAATGCCTACATTTTAACCATTTGACTCTTTTACACCACACAACTGTATATAAATGTGACTAATTTGGTTTCATGCTGTATTGCTTTGGTTAGATTCCCTGATGATGGGCCCATGTGGGCCATAACATGTAGGAATGTGAAGTGTGATTTATGATGTCAATATCTAAGGAACAAGTGTGTGCATTTTCTTTATTTAATGTTATGAATCAGTTTTAGCAAACTAGGCAAAGAATAGCCATACTTTTTTTTTTTGTGGTGTTTTGGTGGGAGCAGTGTACATGATGATAAGTTGACAAGTTTCTGGTAGAGTTGGTGTGTCTTAACACACATTCACTTATTCAGTTTTCTTGCAGCATGTTGATTCTGAGTCGTCGTCATCGTCTTCTTTTTTTCCTTCCTCCCCTCCCATACTGATGTCCCAAAGATTCAATATAGTATTGTTCCGTCTGTTTCTCTTTTCATCGGGTGTCCATTTTTCCAGACAGTTTCTTCACTAAAATACTGTCTACATTTTGTCTTTTCCCTTTACCTCTTTCCTTTCTGTATGCATGCCTAGCCCCACATACCTCCTATATTTCAGTACAGTAGCAGTAGTAGGTGACATAAATAATCATGCATTACCTCATTATATGATATCCTAAGTTGCCCACTTTTACTGAACAAAGGAATGAGGGAACTGTGTATTTGGAGAATTAAGCTTGAAACAAAAATTGTCATTCAAATGAGAGAACATCTTTTGTGAGAAAGGAAGAAAAGTGCAGGAGGCAATCATTTTTTAATTATTATTGAAAAAAAAAAACTTTGGTTTCTAGCATTTGAGTATTGCATATTAGAAAATTTTGCAGCTTTTACCATTTCTGTGCTGAATTTTATTCCTGTTTGCTAATTTAGAATATATTAGTCTTAGAAGATGTATATTCACATATGTATTGCCAGTAGATATCTGTAGGGGGGACCCAAAAATAACCAGAATTTAAATGTGGCGCGTGAACTAGAAGTAGTTGCATGATGCACCGCTGGATGTCGCTAGTTAACACGATACTCTAGCAGTCTGCCGCGTGGCGTCAATCTAGGTTGACTGTTGTTGACTAGGTTGTTGTTGTGGCTTTTTTCTAAGTGCCTTCTAGGAAGCTTGGCAATTTTTATGATGACTGATAATAAAGAACAAAAATTGTGTGTGAAGTTTTGTTTTCTGTTAGGGAAATCAGCTGCTGAAACTGTTTTAATGCTGCAAGAAGTTTTTAGGAAAGAAGCTTTAAGTAAGGCTCAAGTGTACGAGTGGTATTCACGTTTCAAAGGGGGTGAAATGTCATGTGAGGACCAGCCAAGATCTGGCCAGCCTTCAACCTGCGGAAATGATGAAAATCTTGAAAAAGTTCACAACGCAATCAATGCAGATCGTCGTCAGACCATTGATGAGATTTCTGAGATAACTGGTTTGTCTTGGAGTTCATATCAGTGAATGTTAATGGAAGATTTGAGTATGAAACGTGTCTCCACAAAATTCATTCCTCGGTTGTTGACAGAGGATAAAAAAAACAGTTGTTTGAATGTTTGTTACAATTTAAGGGAACAAGTTGGAAATGACCCACAGATTCTTTCTAAAGTTGTGACCAGAGATGAGACTTGGTGCTACGTTTACGACCCGGAAACAAAACAAGCATCGAGCCAATGGAAAACTCCTACTTCTCCAAAACCAAAGAAGGCCCAGCGGGTTCAATCAAATGTTAGGATCATGTTAATTAGTTTTTTTGATGCAAATAGAATTGTGCACAAGGAATTTGTTCCTCCTGTACAAACTGTGAATCAACAATTTTATTGCAGGTGTTGAAAAGATTACGCGATAGTGTACGGAAAAAATGAGCAGAAATGTGGAGCAGCAGTGGTTGGTTCCTTCACCATGACAATGCCCCTGCCCACACTGCCTTGAGTGTGCAGCAGTTTTTGGTAAAAACAACATGACACTTATCCCTCATCCTCCCTATTCATCTGACCTTGCACCATGTGACTTTTTCCTGTTCCCTCGTATGAAATGCCAGATGAAAGGGAAATGTTTTGCTGATGTCATTGAAGTGAAAAAGAGAACGCTGAAGCTCTTGAACAACATCAGCACTGAAGAGTTCCCGAAATGTTTTCAGCAATGGGAAAATGGTGGTACAAGTGTATCGAGTCAAAAGGAGAGTACTTTGAAGGCGACTAGAGTTGTAATAGTATAAAACCTAATAAACCATTTTAAAAAAATAATTCTGGTTATTTTTGGGCCCCCCATGTATGTACACATGTAGCATAGAAAAGCTTTGTGTTTGCTCTGTGTGTACATTATATCGTATTATAGGAAGCACTAATATTAGAGTAACTCTGATATTACTTCTTACATTTTACAGGGGTGGGACCTGGTCAAATTGACGCAGAATTACATGAAGTTAATGTTACGTTACTTGCAAGATAGTAACACAGGCCTTCTTATTCACTGCATCAGTGGTTGGGATCGGACTCCTTTGTTCATTTCACTTTTGCGCCTTTCACTGTGGGCAGATGGTGCTGTCCATCAGTCTCTTAGTGCCAACCAGATTTTGTACTTTACCATTGCATATGACTGGATGCTGTTTGGACACAATCTTGTGGATCGATTAAGTAAAGGAGAAGAAATATTTTTCTTCTGTTTCTACTTTCTGAAGCATCTGGTAGGGGAAGAGTATAGTGTGGCTCCACGTACAAAGTCAAAACAGACTGCTGGTGGCAGCAGCAGTAGTGGTGCGAGCAGCGTAGGGAGTGCTACAACTGTTCTGCGAAATGACTCTGACCTGCATTTGGACGGTATGCTGTTCGATGCAGATTGTGCCATTAGTTCACGGGGTTCCAACATCAGTCTTAACAGTTCATGTAGTTCAGTCAGTAGCAAAAGTCAAGATACTCCACCTGTGTTCTTCCACAATGTGCCCGACTTACCTGATGAACATACTAATGGGTGAGTTTTGGTGATGTGCTCTAAAACATAATCATAATTTAGTTTATACTTACGGAATAATATTGAAATAGGTTTGGAAGCAATATGGTGGCAGTCATTGTATCAGACCATTGTTGTGCCTTTGCAGTTACTGTACCTCCTTGCAAGGCTTGAGAGTAAGACAACCGTAGAGGGACTGCATATTTCTGATAGGAGGGTAGGACAATCCTTCAAGATGTAGGTGACAGTCTCGACATTGCATAATGTCCTGAGGGCGTGAATCTTCACAGTTTCTGCATGTTTCCACTGTTGCTATTTCACTCATTAAAGTAGCTTTTCTTTATTTTCGTGGATAAAGAAAGCAGTTTCCATGTAGTTAAATAAATTCTGCCACAGAGGTCTTGAGAAATTGAGTGTAGCATGATTATCTAGTGCTTATAACCATATTAGGTTAATGATGATTTGTTGTTAGTTTTGCTGAATATTTTTCTTAGATTTTTCTGAATTTTGTTACAGTAAACACATTGTGACAGTCACAAAAATGCTGTGCACTTCCCCAGTTCATTCTTATTAACAGATAAAAATGCAGCTCATTGTAATATATATTATAAACCTAATGAACTATTTTGTTTTTATAGAAATCTACCCAGTTACAATGTTCAGACTACATGGCCACCCCACCTGCAGTCATCAGGGTTTGAGTCTAGTCCTGCCTTTCCTGGATTAGGAAGTCTGTCTAGCCAGGGTGTGCCTGGTTCAGGAACACGCTCCCCACATCCCAGCAGAACGAGTCCTGTGGCGGTTCCAGTATCTAGTCGCCTCAGACAGCGTAATGATTCCAGTAGCTCATTAAGTGTTGGAAGGTGAGAGTAGAAACAGTTGTATGTATTGCAACAGATTACTCTTTTAATATATTGTGAATGTGTTGTAAGTTTATGCTGTTACTTTCTATGTTCTTTCTAATTGTAAAGAAAGCTGTGCTCTTCTTTCAAGTCCTACTGTTGCTCTGTGTGTGTGTGTGTGTGTGTGTGTGTGTGTGTGTGTGTTTTTTGTGTGTGTGTATGTTTGCATATCTTTTATGATAAGGTCTATTCACTTCCAGGTACCTAGAATAAGGATGGAAAGGAAAATCAAGAATGTGCTTGGAGAAGATCAGTTGGGATTTAGAGGGGGAAAAAGACCTAGGGATGCAATTGGGATGTTGAAAATATTATCAGAATGAATTTTGGACAAAGATGAGGAATTGTGTGCATGCTTCATAGACTGGCAGAAGGTATTTGAACATGTAAACTGGACTAAATTAATGCAGATCCTAAAGGTAACTGGTACCAATTGGTGCAAAAGAAGATAGATCAGCCAATTGTACATGGATCAGAGTGTTAAACTGAAACTGGACCAGGCAGAGACAAGAAGAATGAAGATTGGAAGAGGAGTTAGACAAGGATGTTTTTGCCAGTTCTGTTCAACGTGTACAGTAAATATCTTAACAAGGAAGCACATGAAAGCTTTGGATACTTCGTAGTAGGAGGACAAGTAATTCACACTGTGAAATACGTAGTTGACCTTGTGCTACGGGCCAAGAAAGAAGTGTTGCTACAGGGCATGACTGAAAGACTAATTAAAATTGGCAGATTCTGTGGATTGGAAATTAATGTGGAAAAAACTAAGGTGATGAGAATGTCAAGGCAACCTTCCCCAATACAGATTATGATATAGAAAATCAGCCAGAGAGCGTGGAATATTTCAGCTGTTTGGTTAGCATTGTAACAATTGGTGCAAGATTTACATGGGAAATTAATATCCAGGAATGACATGGCAAAAGTAGCTTTCAGCAAGAAGAAGGCTCTTTTCACCAGTACACTGGACTTAAATTTAAGGAAGAATCTAGTAAAGTGCTACATTTGGAACATAGTTTTGTATGATGCTGAACTTGGACACTGGATCAAAAATACCAGGAAAGTTTTGAAATGTGGTGCTGGAGAACGTGTGAGAAGATTAGTTGGGCTGATCATGTGAGAAATGAAGAAGTGTTAAAAGGACTTTTTTTGGTTGCTGTCATGTACATTACCTGAAGTGTTGCTTTGTTTACTACCAGACAGAGATTTTATAACCATATCACTTTCATTTTTAAATTCACTTAGATTGAACACTGATTTTTATCTTCTTTCAATATTTCATGATATTTCTGCATCATCTACTTGCATACCTTTACAAGGCTGTGCCATGGTTTTGATAAGGACACGAACTGAGGACAGTGTTCAGTGACAAGGCACCTTCTTACAGTAATCACAAGTAACAGAGAGGACTTAAGAACTTTGATATATGTGTTTACATACATCATATAATAATATAATGAGGTTGAGAAGTAGATGTTGACATTTGTCACCAGCAAACGTGGTATGTTTAAGTGCAGCACATATGTTTAGTTCATTGAATTCTGTTGCCGTGAAAGCTTCAAGATATATGTGTAGTTACAATACACAGTGGTTACTATAGAACAGGGCAGACCTTCGTCAGTTGTGGTTTAGTAGTCTTTGAAACCATCTGCCCCTGAATTAAATTATGTTTGTGTTTGTTGTGCCCATGTCATGTAAAGGATATTTCATGCTTGGTCAGTGAAATATTTTTGGGTCAGTATATGCAGGGGAGCCAACACATTTAGAATGTTGAGTGGTTGGAAGGGAGCTGTGAACTTGGTCCATCCAATCTCTGCTCAGTCCTTATTTTTATCGCATCTGATTTTGGTCAGGGAAAGTTTTACTGTGTTCCTGCATTTCCTTATAGCTACTTCCAGTATGAATCTGGTGTGGTTCCTTGAGAGTTGGTGGTGTGAAAAAGATGTGTACTGTGTTAGGCTGAAGCAGACTATCATACTTCGTCTTTGGTGGGCAGCCGAGTTAATATTGCCTGGTTCAACCCCCAGAAGCTTTGTTCTTAGTTTGGTTCTTACTGTCAGTCTTATCATAGTTGCCATAATTACTGGTCTGATTGTGGTTAAATTGAAAGGAATTTTGACCAGGGTTTTGCATCAGCTTTCATTAATATTAATGCAGTAAATTTAAATGTTTGTTTTCTTTAAACCATTCACTTGGAATTTTCATTTATAGTTTCTGATTATTAATTTGACATAATTAAATATTATTCTTTGTGTGTAGTAGACTGGATTTCTAACAAGATACTAATATTTTTATGCACTTTGGCAAAGTTGTGAAAAGTGATGGCTAGCTTTGTCATGTGTGTCTGTCCACAAGGAATTAACTCAGCTCCCACTGGACAGATTTTTGTGAAATTTGATATTTGAGTTTTTTTTTAAATTTGTACTGAAAATTCACATTTGATTAAAATCTGACAAGAATAATGGGTACATTACATGAGATGTATGTACATTTATGAGAATATCTGGCTTAATTCTTCTTAGAATGTGACGTGTTTCAGACAAGAGTTGTAGAGGAAATCAAAACAACCATATTATGCTGAACAGCTTTTTCCCCAAAATTGTGTCATTTATGAGATAAAGTGGAAATAAATGGTAGCCATACAGGCCACAGCTGATAATATAATACAGCACATGTACTTTGCTTGCTGGATAACTAATGCTACAGGCACACACCCAGAATGTGTAATACTTATTGCTTTTCTGTAACAAGAGTGGTTATGCCAGCACATATCAGTGTTTGTTTTATACCTGTATTGCCTCTCTTGTTCTGTATGCCCCCATCCACCTCTCAGGAACACCCATCCGACTGGTCCTGCCAACAGGTATTTGTGGACCTGTTGGAGTTAACTCCAGCACCACTCAAGTATAGTACTTCTCATATACTGTCATGGATAATCTTCCATTGTTTAGGCTGTACTTCTGTTCCCTTTGTGACATGCCAAAGAAACCAGCCTTTTTGAAGTAACTGGGTATCATACATGGTCAAACTAAATGCTGCTACTGTGTTGAGATTGCGTACCATTAAGCTCAGAAAAATTAAACTGCTAATGTCTCTTGTGTATAAAGTGCTCTTTAGAAGCAGAATTGCCCAAGCTGATGTAAAATATAATGTTTTGAAGCCATAATTTCTACACAGATGTTAGACATGCCTGGGCATTTATTAAGAAATATAAAGGCTTTTGCTTGCTGTCACATTTGAATGGAAGGCTCTGAGAAATTAATAAAATTAGTACATGTCGTCCTTGCTTATTTGTCTTTGGTTTCCTTGTCTTGTTGAAAATGAATGATGATAGTTTTTAGAGCCCTCATTGTAAGCTATTACTAATACTGTTTGCTCATCTGCATGGGGAATATCATTCCCAGGCCCTAATCTACTGTGGTGGGTGGCTACTAACAGCTGATTTACAATCAAAACATCTTAAAGATTGTTTACTATTTGAAAGATATACAAATATGATGGGTATATATACCAAACCAAAGCCAAGAACTTCATCTTAATGGCTCTTTAAGCATATTTCATGTAGGCCAGATGCTATGCATAAGGTGAAAGAAGTTGCAATTTGCATACATAGCATGTCACTCCACAGCAGCGGTTGACATTCTGCAGCAACTGTTGACACCTGTGTAGTGTACATTGCATGGTGCTGCACATCAACAGTTGGCAACTGTGTAGTGTACACTGCATGGTGCTGCACATCAACAGTTGACAGCTGTGTAGTGTACATTGCATGGTGCTGCACATCAACAGTTGGCAACTGTGGAGTGTACATTGCATGGTGCTGCACATCAGAGGTTGGCAGCTGTGTAGTGTACATTGCATGGGGCTGAACATCAACATTTGACAACTGTGTAGTATACACTGCATAGTGCTCCACATCAGCAGTTGGAAGCTGTGTAGGATACACTGCATAGTTCCCCACATCCGTAGGCAGCTGCGTAGTGTAGATTGCATGGTGCTGCACATCAACAGTTGGCAGCTTTATAGTGTATTCCATAGTCTACTCTGTCTCCACTGACAGACTTTTTGTACTCATTTTGTTCCCACTGTCTCTTTTGAATTACAAAGTAAACTAAATTTTTCTGCATTTACAAATTTAATATTATTGAAGTAGGTAAAGTAATCATTTTGCTTTCCACACCGCAATTTCTGTCACATATTCCCCTTGGGATTTACTGTGGATTGTTTTCAGACTTGTCCACTTCTGTCTCTAGACTTCTGACTCACTCATGGGATGGAATAGAATCAGCATGAGACCATTTGCAATCACAGTAGCATTTTCCTATAACCAGGTTACATTAATTGTTGTATTTACAGTAATAGTCTGTGTGGACAATATAAGTAATTTATGTCTATGTTTTAACATTTTTAAACTTTTTCCCTATTAACTTTGCCCATACCTTAGCCAAACTACATTGCTTCCCCCACCCCCATTAGCATTGTAACTGGAGTTTTCAGCTCCTTTATAGTCTTTATATTCATTGTGTTTTGTACATTCATTTATGTTCGGCCTAATTTTGCAGCTGGCAGCTGATATCAGGGACTGGTAGTTTAAGGGGGTCTGCCTCCACATCCACGTCAACAGGAGATTCAGCCACCCCAAACTCACTGTTATCACAGAACAGCAGTCATACCTCTTTGTAAGTACGCATCTGAAGACAGTGAACATAATGGTGAAGCTGGTCTTGTTACATGCCAGACAGACACATAGGGGAGGTAGAGGTATAGCTCTACCCATATTCAACTGGGTGTTAGAGGGGGGAGGGTAGTCAGTGTAACACCCCAGTTGCTTTACTCCCTGTGAAAGAGACCTCGTACCCATTGTACAGGAGGCTGGGTGGGCCTCATGGCCGGTCTGGATGGGTCTGAAAAATCTTGTCCCCATTGGGGTTTGAAGTCAGACCATCCAGTCCAAGTGAGGTGATATACTGACTAAAACATCGTTTGTACCTGATGTAATAATTATGGGTACAGATTTATCCATGTGTGAATGGTTGAATTTTTTTTATACTTACTCTAAGTATTGTTCTCCATACAGGATGTACCTTGTGACTGATAGCATTCTGTGTAATGATGAAGGTAATCTTGTACCTTTATATGTCTTGAAGGCTTATGGGGGAGTGGAGGTATAGGCCAGTACAGTCCTTTATCCCCAACATAGGTACAGTGAATGTCACTTTACCCCTGTGGGAAGAGTCACCAGTTTCCTTTGAATTGGAGGCTAGGTAGGCCCTTGAGCTGGTCCAGATGGTTGGGAAGAGAGAAAATTATATTACTCCTGAATCAAGCCACAGTTCCTTGGTCATTCTGCCTGTAGCCTAGTCATTTTACTGCTCTGCCAAACCTTCTGACTTATGTTCTATGTACTGTTCTGAATTATGCAGAAAAATCATCTGCATCTTGCAGAAAAATGTTTGTTCCAACTCAAAAGATATTTCATTCATTATATGTGTTGCCATGCATTGTTAATGGTGAATGTAAACCTTCTGTTATGATGGAAAGTTTGTTGAAACACTTCATTACTGTGATTATGATACTGATTATCCCATGCCTTATTTGATTGATTTCACATCAGGAAGTGAAGGGAATACCAAGCAGTAGTAATTCTACTTTATGATGGAGTATGCCTGCTTTATGAAGCAGAGAGACAACCTTGTGCAGTTAATATTAATTCCTGCATTGTATTTACAGATGTGAAGGGCAAGTCTCAATTGAATCAAGCACAACAGTCATTGAAGATGAATGTTTCATATATAATTCAGGACCGTCGGATAATATCACACTGTAAGTTTTGATTCACTGTTATTAGCCTAGCCAGTTCTGTTAGCAATAGACTATTTATGGTGACAGAGATGACACCACCTTTTGAACTGACATACTGAATTTCTTACTCACTCTGTAGTTTAAATCCTTGCAGCTGCTATAGCAACTGTAAATAATGTTGAAGTGCTGTATCATAATAACTGGAAGTCACAGGAGAGGAGAGAGAGCTGTGATATATTCCATTAAAATACCAGTAGTTGGCAACAATGGTGAATGGCAATATGAATTGTTTTCAGGCGACGGGAGAGACTCCAAACAGTCCGAACACTCTTCTATAATGCATATTGCTCAACGATTGGATTCAAGTTTAAAAATGGTCAAGATTCAGGCCTTGGAAGCTTACTGGGTAATTTTGCTGAGAAAGTTGGTATTATTTCAACTCAAAGAACCTCAGTTTAAGAACAATGATTTTAAGCTGTTCCCGTTTATAAAGTCTGACAAGTGTAACTTAAGTGAGACTGTTGTAAAAGTACATATAGAAGATAAATATTTTTTTAATCCAAGATTTTTTTGTATAAATGAGAGCTACATATTATGATGTGTATTAAGGTTGTAGTCTTCTGGGCTGTGACAGTATGCAGTTCAGTAGGTAAGTACCATTGTTTCAGAATAAGCTGCCTCTTTCTTCTTCAGATTAGAAGGTTAGACCATGGCTTATATGGGGACAGCACATACATGTGAAATACTGATATGTATGTATTAAACTACACAGTGTCACATCACAGAAGATCATAGTCTTAACATTTACTAACGTGAGAATGTCAAAACTCACATGGTATAGCTGTGAAATGTACTTCGGTGCTTGTCGTATACTGCCTAAATAAGAGAAAGATATGTTTAAGAACGTTATTTCTAAGAATTTAGAAGTTTTATCCATAAAAGCAAACTGCCACATTGTACAATGATATATGTATATTGTGTATCTTTAGCAGTTACAAATTCTTACTTTGTTGCAGAGAATACCAAAATGTGTCATCAGAAGTTATTTATGTGTAAAAAAATTGCAGTTATATATAAATGTGTGTGTGTGTGTAAGCGCACATATGCAGGTGTGTGCATGCATATTGGCATATGTGTTGGGGGATGGTGTGTGTGTGTGTATTCGCACATATGCAGGTGTGTGCATGCATATTGGCATATATGTTGGGGGATGGGGGGTGTGTGTGTGTGTGTGTG
>JGI20166J26741_11292226_pt1 | contig 14031 bp, 10 predicted proteins | sample TergutCu122P5_FD_26741 | JGI IMG/M metagenome (IMG submission 26741)
TCGGTCAAATGGGAAAACAATTATCTCTACGACCTGCTTGGCCCTGTCATGAACGGCTGCCTGGAAGTCTACAAAAACGGCATGGTCTGCGAGGCCGGGCTGCGGGAGGTGGCCTGGTGGAACCCCGCCTTTGACGGGGACTGCAACCAGATGCACTGCTGGTGGCCGGTGGTCTGCGAATACTATCTGCGGGCCGTCAACCGTTCGGACGACAGGGAGCTCGTCGACAAGTACGCCGGGTGGCTGGCCTACTGGGTGAGCAACCTGACCATTCCCGAGGCGATCCCCTGTTACGCGGACACCGCCGAGCCCGAGCTGGACCGCTGGAACTCGCTTTTAGGCTCCTGGTACAGCTTTACGATCCGCGCCTGGTATGACGACGTCATCCACAGCGTCTTCGGCGTGGACATTGACGCGGGCGGCATGACTTTTTACCCTTACGGCGGGGCCGAAATGTCGCTTAGCGGCCTGCACTGGGGGGATAGGGTTTTTGATATTGAAATGAAGGGCTCGGGGCCGTTCGCGGCCGAGCTTATTGTAAACGGCGTCCGGCTTCGGGGCACGCATAAACTGCCGACGGATGTTATCCGCCCCGGCCGCAATGAGATCACCGTAGTGCGCGGCGGCGGGCCGGCCGGCGGATTGTGTCTGCTGTGCGGGACGGGAGTGGAACTGTCGCGCTTTGCGAACGAGGGCGGAGTGTTGTCGGCCAGGCTGTCCGGCCTTGGCACCGGCCGGCTGCACATATACGCCGAAAGCAGGCCGACCGTGACTTTGGACGGCAAGCCGGCCGAAGCGCGCTATGACGCGAAATCCCGCCTGGCCGTGATAGAGTCCGTTTTCGAGCCCGAGGCAGCCCTGGCGCTTAGCATCGGTTTGGAACGGTAAGGAAGATCATAATCCAGGGGAGTGAATGAACATGTACCTTACTCATATGCGGCCCGAGCAGATCCGGGCGGCGGTCGCGGCCGACACGCCGCTTATCATGGCGGCCGGGGTGCAGGAGTACCACGGCCCGCATTTGCCCGTCGGAACCGATTATCTTATCGCCAACGAAATCGTGGAACTGGTGGAGCGGGCCTGCGACTGCGTGGCGGCGCCGCCGTTTTATCACGGGCCCACCGCGCTTTGGGCGGGATTGGTTACCGACGGCGAGGTGGACTTTGACCCGGACGTTTTTAAGGCTTACGCGAAGGAGATTTTGCGCGGCCTTATGCGCATGGGCTGGCGGCGTATTTATATAATCCAGAACCATCAGGGGCAGGAGGGCTTGCAGCAGCTCGGGCTGCGGACGGCCTTCGGCGAGGTTCTGAGAGAAACCGCGCGTTCCGATTACGGGGACAGATGGGGCTGGGGCGATTATGGCAAGCTCCCACATCCAGACGTTTTTCACTGGGTTCGCGTCTGCGGCGTCGGGGAATTCCCCCCGCCGGCGGAACACTCCCCCGTGCCCCTCGGGCACGGCGGCCTTGGCGAAACCCAGCTCATCCAGGCGGGTTACCCGGAAACCGTGCGCATGGACGCCTTGGATGAACTGCCGGAACCCTGGCCAGAATGGCTGCTGGACTCAAAGCAAGCCACCCCGGAAAACGGTAAATATTGGCTGGATCGCCTGGTGAGGGGATGGGTCAGGGAGTTGGAGACCAGGCCGGCGTGGGCCGTCCGGCGGTAACCGGGATAAACCTCTTTTTGTCATTCCGAGCGCAGCGAAGAATCTTCCGAACACGATAGGGATGGTGCTAAATGATAAAGCTGGGGACCATTGTGTACATGCTGCCCGACATCGGTGAGGGCAGGGCTTTTCAAAAACTGAACGAGATGGAGCTTCCGACCTGCCAGCTGACCTGCTGGGAGGAGGAGAGCTTTACGGATGAATACGCCGCCAAAGTGAAATACGCGGCGGTAAAATTTAATATCGAGATTTCCGCTTTTTGGTGCGGCTGGGGCGCGCCCGGGATATTCGATTTTTACGACGGCCCGACAACGCTTGGGATAGTCCCGCCGGCTTACCGGCTGGCCCGTATGAACACGCTTGTCAAGGGCGTTGAGTTCGCTCACAAACTGGGTGTTACCGACGTAATCACCCACGCCGGTTTCATTCCGGAAAACCCTAACGATCCGGATTATATCGGCATAATTCCGGTTCTGCGGCATATTGCCGGGCGCTGCAAGGAAAACGGGCAGTATTTTCTCTTTGAAACCGGCCAGGAAACCCCCGTGACACTGCGCCGCGCCATTGAGGACATAGGCCTGGACAGCGTGGGCGTCAACCTGGATCCGGCAAATCTGCTGATGTACGGAAAAGCCAACCCGGTGGACGCGCTGGACGTGCTTGGAAAATACGTGCGCGGCGTCCACGCCAAGGACGGCGAGTATCCCACGGACGGCAAAAACCTGGGCGAGGAAAAACCGCTGGGACAAGGACGGGTCAATTACCCGGCGCTGATCGCGAAGCTCAAGGAGATCGGCTATGACCGCCCCATCACCATCGAGCGGGAGATATCCGGCGAGCGGCAGATTGCGGATATCATAGAGGCCAGGGACATGCTGCGGCGGTTGATAGGGGACGGCGTTGGCCGGAAATAAGGTTGAGTTTATACAGTTTATACAATTTATAGAACGGAGGCGGGCCGCATGAGCGCAATCCAGCGCGACAAAACCATTCTGCGCGAGTTGGCCGGGAAATACGCAGAAATCGCGGCGGACGACAGGAACCGCGAAAGGAAGGAACGCGCCCGGAACATCAACAGCCTGCGGCCCGCGAGGCCCTTGGTCTGGCTGCACGAGCTCCCCTGGCATGAAATCGACATTGACGGCGCGCTAGCCTGCCGCTGCGAAAGCGCCGAGGCCCGGGAGGCGGAGACCTCCCTGCGGCGGACACTCTACCGGTGGAAATACATACAGGCCGACATGGTGGTGGATCCGGCGTTTTGCATACGCAAAGAGTTCAAGGACCCGGGCATGGGCGTGAACGAACACTCAATGGCTCTCCGCTTTGACAAGGACAACGAAATCGTGTCCCGCCGTTTTTGCGACCAACTGGAAACGGAGGAGCAGGCCGACCGGCTCCGTCTGCCGGAACTTATCGCTTATCCCGAGCTGGACGCGCGGCGGGCGGATTTCGCCCGGGAAATGTTCGGGGATATACTGCCGGTCCGTTTGACGGGGCACGCCTTCCTCAACGGCCCCTGGGACAACATAGCCGTGCTTCGGGGGGTCGAGCCTATTTTGTACGACCTGTACGACCGCCCGGAACACCTGCACCGGATCAGGAAATTTTACATGGAAGCCGGCCTGGCCATGATGGAGCAGATGGAGCGCCTGGGCTTGCTGGACTGCGAGCCGGAAACCCTGCACATGACGCCGCCCTATGTGGACGAGCTTCCCGCGGCGGATTACGCGGGCGGCCCGTTCCGCCTGAAGGACATCTGGTTCTTCGGGACGGCGCAGATGTTTTCCGCCGTGTCCCCGGCCGTGTTTGACGAGTTTGAACTGCGGTATATGCGCCCGCTGATGGAAAAATGCGGGCTGGTCTATTACGGCTGCTGCGAGCCGCTGGACAACAAGATCGAACTGCTCAAAACGGCGCCCAACCTGCGCAAGCTGGGAGTCACGGCATGGGCAAACCTCCGCGTCTGCGCCGAGCAGATCGGCCCGGACTATGTCATGGCCCGCAAGCCCAATCCGGCCCTGCTCGGCGGTTCGTTTGACGAGGACGCCGTCCGGGCCGAAACCGCCGGTTCCTGCGAAGCCGCGCTGGCCTATGGGTGCCCCTGCGAATTTGTCCTGAACAACGTCAGCACGGTGTCCTACAGGCCGGAAAACCTTATCCGGTGGGTGGATGTACTGGAAGAAACCATTGGGAGATATTATGGGTAGGGCATTACAAAATAACCCTCTTCCACTCCTCCGCATCGGCTTCTTTATCCAAGAACACTATCTTCCCGTCCCCAAAGGCCGCTTCAGTCCCTCTCTCCGGGAACCCCTTAAGCCCAAGCTCCGTAAAAAACGGCGGAAGCTCCGTCAGGAACATGTTGTCGCCGTTTTTCCGGAAAAGGTCGTCCGTGGTCAGGACGGTTCCGCCGCTTTTCATGAAATCCAGCAGCCGCGCGGCAAGCCCCGGATCGTAGGCGATGTGCATCGGCATTATTAGCGGCGAGACGAAGCCGCCCTCGCCGCCGATCACGTCGACCTCGCGGCCGGCCTCGAACAGCGCGCGGTAGGCGGCGCCGAGCAGGCGGTCCTTATACAACAGGCGGGAAAAAATCCGGGGCCAGCCCGTCTCCCAGGAGTGGTACTCCGTGGCGTTGTATATCCAGGAGCTGGTGAAATCATAGATCAGAGCGGCCCTCGGCTTCGGCGCGCAACGCGCGACATCGCCGCGGGCCTTTCCGCCGCCGTAGTCCCGGAATAGCGCGTAGTTCTCCCCGGGCCGCCCGAAGCCGTCCACCAGCCCGAATTGCCCCTCTTCCTGCCCGGCGGGGAAGGGGTTGTACGCGAACAGCCCGAAGCCCTCGCAGCCTTTTTCCTCGGCAAGCTCCAGCGCCTTGGTCAATATCCGGCTCCGCGAACCGAATTCCATCAGCCAGAAGCCCCTGTTTTTCACGCACCGCGCCAGGTCGCAGTAGAAACCCAGTTCATAGGGCTCGTCGGTGTATATGTCGAACGCGGCGAAGTCCAGATCCCGGTAGATCCGCCGCCAGTCCGCGTTGTCCCCGTAGCGGAAGTCGTCCTGGTTGGTCGTGACCGGCGCGGAGCTGTGCCTTCGGATGAGGCCGGCCTGGAAATCGGAAAAATCCGCGGCGCTCTCGGAGGAAAAGCGAAGATACTCGAAAGTCAGGCTCGGGTGCGGCCGCATCGGGAGATAGGCCTCGACGACTCTGGGGAACGGAATCTCGTCAAACGACGAATAATCCTGCGCCCAGAAGGACGCGAACCAGCGCCGGTTAAGCTCCCCGACGGTTTCGTATTTGTCGCGGAGAAAGGCGCGGAACTTTTCCAGACACGTGTCGCAGTAGCAGTATTTGTGTTCGGCGGCCAGCTCGTTGTCGATCTGCCAGGCCAGGAGAGCCGGCCTTTTGCCGTACCGCTCCGCCAGGGCGGAAACCGCGCGCCCGGTATGCCGGCGCATTTCCGGCGAGTTATAGCACCTGTGCTGGCGCGCGCCGTAACCTATGGCGTTCCCCGCCTCGTTCACCGGCAATATACCGGGGTATTTCCGGCAGAGCCACGCGGGAGGGCAGGCCGTCGGCGTGCACAGCACGGCCTTCAGGCCGTGTTTTTCGAGCAGGCTGAAAGCCGTGTCGAAGATATCGAAATCGAAACGCCCCTCGGACGGTTCCGTGACGCTCCAGGCGAATTCCCCGAAGCGGACGGCGTCGATGCCGCCGGCTTTGATTTGGAGGAGGTTTTCCTCGATTTTTGCCTTATCCTTGATATATTCGGGGTAGAAAGCCACGGATTTCAGCATGGAGGGCCTCGATTCACGTTTATACTGGATAACTGCAGAAACTAGAGCCTGGAGCCTAGAAAAAACCTTGCAGACGCTGGGTTGTTTCGATATTTTCGCTGTAGATTGCTGTAGATTTATGTGGTTAAGCGGTATAGAAAATAGCGACCGCACGAACGTTTCTACCTAAAGATTCCGATCCCGCGGACGTTTATCTCACGGCCTCGACGATATGCGTCTTCCCATCCCCGTAAGCCGGGACCAGCCCGTCCGTGACCTCCGCGCCGTCCGCGGTCACGGAGTAGCGCGCCGCGCTGCCGCAGTTTCTGACGCGTATATCGTAAAAAGCTCCCCTATACGCCCGGCGGTACGTGATCTCCCCCCAGCCGGACGGCAGGTTCGGGCGTATCCTCAGCCCGTCGTAATCGGCCTCGACCCCCAGCATGTCGCAGGCCAAAACCTGATTCAGCCAGGCGATGGAGCCGGTTATCCAGGTGAATTCCATCTGATAGGCGTTGTTCCTGTGGTCCGGGCCGTAGTAGCAGTTGGCGTAGACGTAGGGAGGGCAGCCGCCCTTTTTCCCGCCGGGGTAGCCCGGAGAGAGCGCCTTGAAGACCTCGTAGGCCTTGTCGGCGCGTCCGTTGCGCAGGAGGCCGAGTATCAGCCAGATGTTTACGTGGGTGTATATCGTCCCGTTTTCGCAGATGCCCGGTTCGAGGGCGCTGATCCGGCCGATTCTGGGGTCGATCCGCGTGAACGTGGGGGCCAGCAGGCGGTAGCCCTGGTCTGTCAGGAGCATTTCGTCGCAGGAGACGATTATCTTTTCGGCGTATTCCTCCGGGACGCCGGAAATCAGCGCCCAGGCCTGCGGCTCGCAGAATATGCGCCCCTCCGCGTTCGCGGCGGAGCCGATCCTGCCGCCGTCGTCGTCGAAGCAGCGCAGGAACCAGTTTCCGTCCCAGGCGTTTTTAATCAGCGCCTGTTTCATGTCGTCGGCCAGCCTCGCGGCGGTATTGGCCTTGCCTTTGTCGCCGATATAGGCGTACAGCCCGGCCATCCGGTTCAGCGCCTCGGCGTAGGCCTGGCTGAGCCAGACGCTTTCCCCTTTGCCCTTTACGCCGACGGCCGTGAGCGAGTCGTTCCAGTCCCCGAACTTTATCAGGCAAAGCCCGTGAGCGCCCCTGTGGTTTCCCAGGAAAGCGAGCGCGCGCTCCGCGTGACCCAGGACGCTGTCCGCGCCGCCGTCGTAGAACGGGGCCTCCGCGTCCAGCAACTCCTTGTCGCCCGTCTCCTTGACATACGCGGTCAGCGTGAAAACCAGCCACAGCGCGCTGTCGGAGTACGGCTTAGCGTCGACCGGGTTCCAGCCGCGAAGCGCCGGGCCCTCCTGATACTGGTAGCGGACGGCTGTCAGGAGGATCTTTTTAGTCCGCTCCGGCTCGAAGAGGCAGGCCCCGTAGCCATGCTGCGCTATGTCGCGGTAGCCCATCCACCCCCAGCGGCACCAGGCCGCGCCGAAGGCCGACTGCTCCTTCATCCAGTAGTTGAACATCCGGTCGAAATGCGCGTCAGGCGTGCGCACATGGTTAGCGGAGAACAGGCGGTCTTTCGCGGCCTTCAGCTCTTCGAGGCATTCCGTGAAACGCCCGAGGTATCTGGCCCTGGCCGCGGCGATCCCGCCGGCGCCGTCCGCGGCCCCCAAAATCAGGCGTATCGTCTTCGAGCCGCCCGCCTCGAGGGAAAAATCGTACTGGGCCGCGCATATCGTCGCGTCGGAGCTGCCCGGCGTCCCGCTCAGTTTCCCCCTGACCACCGCGTCCGGGGCCGCCAGGTTCCCGTATTGCCCGACAAAGGCGTCCCGCGTGGAGTCGAAACGGTCGATTCTTACGTCGGAGGTCAGGAAGCCCGTTAAATAATCGTGCGGTTTGACATACGGGTGCTTCACGGCCACGACGGCGTTGTTCGCGGCGTCGAAGCCGCCGGAGCGGTAGAGCATGTCGCCGTAGCTGTCGAAGCCCCATTTGTAGCGGAACTGCATCTGGCAGTACGCGAAGGCCGACAGATCCCGGCGCCTGCCGGACCTGTTGACGAATTCCACTTTCCAAAGCTCCACGGGGTCGTTCCCGTCCGGGACGAAGATCGTCAGGACCGCCTCGATCCCGTCCGTCAGGTTCGTGATGACCGTATAGCCGAGGCCGTGGGCGCAGGAATAGCTCTCGTACGCCTTGCGGCGCGGCTCCCAGTTGACGTTCCAGAACTCGCCGCTCTCGTTGTCCCTGACGTATATCAGGCGGCTCATCAGGCTTTCCCTGCCGTAGACGTCGAAATCGCAGACGCGGCCGTTGCCGGTCAAAAGCTGTATCGCCTCGTTTTCGCCGACCTGATAGTCGAAACAGCCGACGCCCGTTTGCCCGACGTTCGAAAAAACCGCCCCGTTCCAGAGGAAGTTGTCAAAGGCCCGCGGCGTGGCGGGGTCGTTTATGATGAACTCCTTCCCGTCGTCGCTGAAACGGCCGTAGGGATATTGGTTTACCACCGGCATTCCCCTTTCCGTACTTTTTCCCGTAATTCCGCCCGTTCCAGCCCGTCCGGGACGCGCAGGCGCTTCGCCGGCGCGGTCAGCGCGCCGTAAAGCTCCGGCCGGCGTTCCTCCAGGTAGCGCGCCCTGACGTCGGCGTGTCCCGACATTTGCGACGGATAGTACCAGCCCGGCTGCGTCTTGGGCTCGTCCAGGTCGATCTCCTTCGAGACGACGGCGTCCCGGTAAAAGCCCGCGTCCGCCAGCGTCTGGCCCCAGCGGTCGATCACCCCGCTCTTGCCCGCCCCGTTGAAGACATAGTTCTTCGCGGTGAGGATGTAAACGGAGTTGTCGTTGGCCCTCGTCCTCAACGTGGCTTCGCCTATGGAGTCGTACCAGCCGTAGCCCGCCGTCGGGTGCAAAATCAGCTCCGCGCCCGAAAGGGCCAGTACGGACGCGGGTTCCGGGAACATCATGTCGTAACAGATCAGCGCGCCGGCCTTGCAGAAATCCAGCTCGATCACGTTGAGGCAGTCTCCGTCCTCCGCCTGCCACATCTCGTTCGGCGGCAGGTGGGTCTTTCGGTATTCCCCCAGGATCTGCCCGTTCGGGCCGAACACGGAGGCGACGTTGTAGTTTTTGCCGCCTATGCGCTTGAAATAGCAGGCCGCGACGTACATGTCCCGCTCCGCCGCGAGCTTCGAGTACCGCTCCTCGGCGGCCTCCGCCGAGAGGACGGCCAGCTCGTCAAAGAGCGCCGCGTCAGCCAGCAGGAAATACGCCAGCCCGCAGACGTCCTCGTTCGTCAGGGCGAGGGCCCTTCCGCGGTTGTCGCAGCGGCGGAGGAGGCCGAGGCTGTGTTCGATCCTCGGCAGGACGTGTTCGCGCAGGATCGCGGCCGGGTCGGCCTCGAAAGAGTCCGAGAGGCAGTCGAACCGGCGGTCGAACGGCAGGTCGCCGGCCTGGGTCGCGGACAGGATGACTTTTCGCATGGATCTCCCTCCGGATTTCATTCAGAATGACAGTTTATAGCAATGTCAACACATCCATCATTGCACGACGCGCCTTATGATCATCTTTCTCTCCCCGGCGGAGGCTTCCTCGCGGATGACGATCCTGTAGAGCGTTTCGCCCCAGTTGGCGCGCAGGCGGCTCTCGGTCATCGGTATCTCCTCCACGGCGATCTCGTACGCGCTTTGGTTCGGGCAACCGGGCCCCGCCGCGTCCGGACGGCCAGTGGCCGCCCCTGCGGGGTTGCCCGGCGGCAGCGACACGAACACTTCTTCCCCGCCGGCGTTCAGCCTGATCCCGCCGTCCGTGACCTCCGGCTTCGCCGGCGTTATCAGGAACCGGCGAACCTCGCGGGTTCCGTCGAGCGCGAAGCTGTCCGTTATCCGGACCTCTTTCCCGGCGCGGTCTAAAGCGGCCTCCCGCCTCCAGGTCAAAATGCCGGCCTCCGCGGGATAAGCGTTTCGCAACTCCATCGACACGGCGCTGAGGCCGTCGTTCTGGAGGCATACCGTCCCGTCAGCGCGGAATTCGCCGCCGGCGCGCTGGTCGATCCCGGAAACCTGGACGCAGTTGTGGTAGTCCGAGCGGATGTACCATATGGCGTAGCGCTCGGGGCCGAACGTCTTTACGCTGTATTCCTCCGTGCCGATGTCTATGAAAAGCGGCTTCCCGTTGAGGTAGACCACAAAATTGCCGATGTCGTTGTGATTGTGGGATTCCAGGTTGTTCCCGCCCTTGGCGGAGAGGAAGAACCCCTCCGGGCCGTTCTCTTTCTCCCTGGCGGTCATGACCTCCGTCTTCCATAGCCAGGCCTGAAGGGGGTAATATCCGGCAGTAGGCGCCGGGTTTTCGCGGAATATCTCCTTCAAATAGCGGTAGGGCTTGAACCAGTCGTATATCGCGGGCTTGGCCGGCTTCGCCGACGCGCCCAGCCTCATCATGTTTTCGTCGCCGACGGCCTTACCGAAGCGGTAGACGACCTGGTCGAGCTCGACAATAGCGTCCCCGTCCGCGTAGTTCACGAAATAATTGCCGTCGATGTAAGTCTTGGTTATATACTGCCCGATTAGCCGGAGCTTTTCGTTGCCGAACGCGTCTATCGCGCCGCCGGAGGCCTCGCGCAATATCTCCAGGCAAAGGAAAAGCCCGCCGCCGGCCGCGCCCCAGTACATCGGCCCCTCGTCGCAGCAACCGTCCGCCGGATAGGCGTCCACATAGGCGTCGAGGCTCCGGAAGACCTTGTACAACCCGCGCGAAACCGTGACGGGTTCGCTTTCGGTCAGAAGCAGGCACATTATCACGTTCACGTTGCACCAGGGGTTCCAGTTGTTGGCGCGTTCACCGGTGAATCCCATCCACCAGCAGTCGTCCCGGCCGAGGTACGGAAGGATTATCCGCTCCGCCACGCTCTCCCGGATTCTGGCGCGTATGCGGAGGCTGATTTTGTCCAGCTCGCCGCCCAGAAGGTACAGTATCCACGCCAGGAGCGACGCCGTTTCGGAGGAGCTGAGGTCCACCTCGTGGTTGGAGGCGTCCGGGATATCGTATCCGAACGGCTTCATGGCGAGGGGTTGTATCCATGAAGTCTCTTCGCAGGTCGAGATTATGCCGTTTACTATCTGATCCATAAAGCGGCCCCCGCCCTCGAGGCACTCCGCCAAAGCCAGCGCGCCGAGGCCGGAGCGCCGCTCCCGGTAGCGGTCCCATTGGGGCTTCAGCAGGCCGGTCTTCCGCAGGGTAAGGTACATTTCGGCGGTTATCGGCGGCCATTGGTAATCCAGATATTTTTCGGCGATTTCGATGTAGCCGCCGGCTATGGCCGGGCCGACGCTTTTCCAGGCGTCTTCGCCATAGCGCGGGAAGGGGTTCCAGGAAACGGCGCGGAACGCCGCTTTGATGTCGTTCAGGTTGTATTTGTCCGTCAGCATAATCTCTTCACCGATTCCCTCTCCACCAGCTCGAACGGCACGATCCGCCCCAGCGGCGTCCCCGCGTCGCCGCCGTTTTCCTCCCTGAAGAAGTAATCCGCCGAGAGCCTGCCCATCAGCTTCCTGTCCGTCCTTATGGTGGTCAGGCGCGGCAGGACCATCTGCGCGGCCAGAATGTCGTCGAACCCCATGACGGAGACGTCGTCCGGCACGCGGAGGCCCAGCCTGGAAAGGAGATGGATCATCGCGATGGCGATCCTGTCCCCGGCGCAGAACCAGGCGGTCGGGAATTTGCCGATTTTACGGACGTAAGGCTCCAGCACTTCCTCCGAATCGAACAGTTTGAACGTTTGCCCGCCCAAAATGTTGTAGCCGTTGCCGGGGTCCAGCCCGGCCTCGCGCATGGCCAGGCCGAAGCCGCACCAGCGCTCGTAGACGCTTACGGCCGAGTATATCGGCCCGATGAAGCCGATCTCCCTGTGCCCCAGGCCGATCAGCCGCCTGGCGGCCGTCGCTCCGCCCATCAGGTTCGACGACCCGACATACGGCAGGCCGACGTACATGATGTCCACCGACAGCAGCGGAGGCCCCGCTTCCTTGAGCCTCTCCACGTATTTCCCGCTGAACACGCCGACGATGAGTATCCCGATAACCCTAAGTCCCCTGGGCATGGCCGGGAGCTCGCAGTTTGCCTCCATCTCGGCCGTGACCCCGATGTGGACGGCGCTGGCCCCGTGGGCCTTGGCCTCGCCGTCGATCGCCCAGAGCACCTCGGAGTAGAAGAAGATGTCGTCCTGGAGATACGCCGGGATGACGACCGCGAGGCAGGCGTCCCTAAGGGCGTCCGGGCGGGCGGCGCCGCCGTAGCCCATCTCCGCGGCTGTTTCGCTTATCCGGCGGCGCAGGTCGTCCCCGACGCCGCGAAGCCCGCGGAGGGCCAGTGAGACGGAGTTCTTGGATATGCCGAGGCGTTCGGCTATGTCGGCCATTGTTACCTTTTTCTTGGTTCCGTCCATTTTATTACCCCTTCAAACTCCCCAGCGTAAGCCCTTTCACGAAAAACCTCTGGAAAAACGGATACACCAATATGATAGGCAAAGCGCCGATCATGATCTGAGCGCTCGTCAGTGTCCTGTTGGATATCTTCATCAGCCGCTGGATCTCGTTTTTGTCCATGTTGTCGAAGTTCGGGCGCTGGAGTACGTTGTGCAGATAAGTCGCCAGGGGGTATTTTTCGATGTTGTCCAGGTAGACCATCCCGGCGAACCACTCGTTCCAGTGCCCGACTGCCTGGAACACGATCAGCGTCGCTATGCACGGCATGGAGAGCGGCACGAAGATGCGGAAGAGCACGGTGAAATCCCCCGCGCCGTCCAGAAGGGCCGATTCCTCCAGCTCCGACGGGAGCTGGCGGAAAAAGTTCAAAAGGATCAGCAGGTTGTATACCGGGATCGCCCCCGGCAGCACGAGCGACCAGATGGTGTTCCTCAGGCCCGTCCACGTGACGACAAGGAAGGTGGGTATCATCCCGCCGCTTATCAGCATCGTCACCATGAAAAACCAGGCGAAGAACGACCTGCCCCTGAACACGCTCTTCGTTTTCGAGAGCGGGTAGGCGGTGACGATGGTCAGGAAAGTGTTGAGCGTCACGCCCAATAAGACCCTTTCCACGGAGTTCAGCATGGAGAGCAGAAAACGCACCTTGGTCAGCGCGAAGGCGTAAGAGGAAAGCGTGAAGCGCACGGGCCAAAGCCCGACCATGTTGGCGGTGGCCATGGCGGAATCGCTCAGAGAGACGGCCAGCACGTTTATGAACGGAAGGACGCAGGTTAGCGCGAGAAGCCCCAGTATCAGGTAGTTGAAAATGTCGAAATAGACCTCGTTCTTATATCTTCTCATGTCCGCGCCCCCCTAAAATATCCTGTAGTCCGCAAACCTGTGCGCCAGATAATAGGCGATGCTGACCAAAAAGAAAGAGACCACCGATTTGAAAAGCCCGATGGCCGCGGCGACGTCATAGCGCGGCATGGAGTCGCGCGAGGCCTGGATGCCCACGCGGTAGACCAAGGTGTCGATGATGTCGCCGAATTTGTAGACGACCGGCGAGATCATGTTCTGCACCTGGTCGAAGCCGCCGTCGAGGACCGTGCCGAGCTTGAGCGTGGCGTTCAGCACGATTATCGGCACGATGCCGGGCACGGTTATGTTGAGCATACGGCGAAAGCGGTTCGCGCCGTCGACCCTGGCCGCCTCGTAGAGGGACGGGTCGATGCCGAGGATCGCCGCCAGATACAGGATCGAGGCGTAGCCGAAGCCCTTCCACAGATCGGTGAAGATCACCGTGAACGGGAAAATGTTGGCGTTTCCCATGAAATAGACCGGCTTCAGGCCGATAAGCGCAAGGAAGGCGTTGAGCGCGCCGGTGTTCGGGGACAGAATGTCCTTGAACAGCCCGGCGATTATTACCCAGGATATGAAAAACGGAAGGTATATGAAGGTCTGCACCGTCCGCTTGTACCAGAGGAGCCTGACCTCGTTTAGCAATATGGCCACGATGATCGGGAAGATCAGCCCGAGCACGATCTTGAACGCGGATATGAACAGGGTGTTGCTGAGCGCCCTGGTGAAGGCCTGCAGGCCGAAAATATAGCGGAAGTTCTCGAAGCCGACCCATTGAGAGCCGAAAAGCCCCTTGGAGAACTCGAACTTCTGAAAGGCGATCACGAGGCCCATCAGGGGCCCGTAGGAATATACCGCCACGAGCGCGAGAGCGGGGAGCAGCATTATATAGAGAGCCCAGCGGACGCGCCGGCTCTTTTTGCGCTTTGCCGGAGGGTTGACCTTCGCGGCTGCGGGCATGGAATCCATGGACAATACCCCCTGACTGGAAACTGGAAACTGGAAACTGGAAACTGGAGACTAGAAACTAGAAACTAGAAACTAGAAACTAGAGACTAGAAACTGGAAACTAGAAACCGGAAACCGGAAACCGGAAACCAGAAACTGGTATACCATATCAAAAATCGTTGGGCTGCATGTCATCCTGAGCGTTGGGCTGCATGTCATCCTGAGCGTCGGGCTGCATGTCATCCTGAGCGAAGCGAAGGATCTTAAGATTCTTCGGC
>JGI20166J26741_11293337_pt1 | contig 14030 bp, 5 predicted proteins | sample TergutCu122P5_FD_26741 | JGI IMG/M metagenome (IMG submission 26741)
CAAGATCTTCAGTTAAGATTTTCCTAACTGTTTCTCTGTCGATGTTCACTTGCTCTGCTATGTTCCTGACAGTCAGCCGACGATTTTCACGCAAAATTTGACGAAAGTTTGCGATGTTTTCTTCAGTTCTGCTTGTTGCTGGCCGTCCTGATCTCTCTTCGTCAGTGACACTTTCTCTTCCCTCAGAAAAAAGTTTCACCCACTTGTAAAATGCTGTTTTCTTCATAGCATTATCCCCGCAAACTTGCGCAAACATCAACATCAACTAACAACAAGAAATTTAATGTTCGTTCTTTGCTCTAATTCAAGCTCCGACATTCTCGCGGCGGCACACCAAAACACACGCAGACAGTAATAGATGCCATTCAGAAAGAGATTGCCATAGATCAACAAAAACAAAGCTGTGAAACGCTGATATGTCAACGTCATCAAACCATACTAAGGCTTTGGTCCAGTGCTGCCACGGCAAGCACACGGTGGCGAGTTCGCAAACTTTATTGTCCTACCACCTAGTACCGTTCAGACCCCTGTATTTTCTTTTCCTGTAAACGTGTAACTGAACTACATCCTTAGCGCCGGGTTTTTACATGAGCAAATCTATTGTTAGCATACGAATTTATATTTGTAATTTATTCAGCTACGGTAAAGGGACTGTGACTAATAGCGTCCAATAATAAATAGAAGTGAATCGTAAGAATATGGCAGAAAGCGGTTGTGCTCAAATCTATACACGTACACCTTCTATCAATTTGTCTGAAGATAATTAAAGAACTCCTGAGTCAGAACAGTCGATGTTTCAGCTAAGATTGAAAACGGGCATATCCCAAACACAAGTCAGAACCATTAAACCTCGCGTAAGCTTGGTCAGTGAAATGACTGCTGGCTGAATAGGCACAGTGGAGACAATGTACTGCATACTCAGATACTCTACTGTCAGTGCTAATTAACAGTACAGAATGGAACGTTGTGGTGGAGTGACTTTTGTCAGGGGTTACCAGGTTCAAACCCCATCTTGGAGACCTGATATACTGAATGATGTTTCTGGCGAGGTTTTTAGCCTTACCAAATACTGGAATAGTACCCTATATTACCCAGAATTATTTCCTTCGACATCTTTTCCAAATCATTCTTTACTGATCATATTAGCATTTGGCACTATATAACATTATTGACGGCGTCGTTAAATACCAAAATAATAAACAAATATTACAGAAATTATTTATCCTGTATCAATGAACCATTCTTCCCTATTCTTTAAGTGTGCAATATATGTTTAAAAGGAGGTTTATATAGTTCCTGTCAGAATTCAACGTTCGTGTGACAGACCAGCTGAAATTCATAAAGTTCTATTGCAGCTTTTCCTACAGCGAGAACAATATAACAAAAACCTGTGCAAGGACTTTTGAGTCAAACTCCAAAACTAAATCCGTTTAGTACGTTTGACATGAAATATCCTCACAGACAATTCATGAGACATTACCTTCCCAATACAACTTTGGTTCAAGGACATACTTGACGAAGTTTTGCTTGGCTAATTGTTATATACCATACAGAAATTGTTTATTTGCTTCCTTTTCGTACAGGTTTAGTTCACAGAATTCTAGCATTTGAACGTCTGTTGGAGAAATATCCGGAGCACGTAGAAAAGGTGACGCTGATGCAGATTTCTGTGCCATCACGCACGGATGTGCGAGAATACCGCCAGCTCAAAGAGGAAATGGACCAACTTGTTGGACGCATCAATGGCCGCTTCTCCATGCCCAACTGGTCTCCTATTCGTTACATCTATGGTGGAGTGACACAGGAACAGTTGGCTGCTTTCTACCGCGACTCTGCTGTTGCTCTGGTGACGCCACTCAGGGATGGAATGAACTTGGTGGCAAAAGAGTACGTTGCATGCCAAATCAAAGAGCCTGGAGTACTCATTTTGTCGCCATTTGCAGGCGCTGGCGGTATGATGCATGAAGCCCTTGTAGTGAATCCATACGAGATCGACAAGGCTGCAGACACAATTCACAGGGCCCTTCACATGCCGCTGGATGAACGAGAGTTGCGCATGAAGCAGCTGCGACATCGAGAACAGCAGATGGACGTCAACCACTGGATGAATTCATTTCTAGCTACTATGGGTGCTGTCAACAATTCAGACCAAGCTGATCCTCTATCAACTAAGATGACTCCGTTGACTCTTGACGATTTTGATCAGTACTTAAACAACCACATTGACACAATTTGCAAGCTCAGTCTTATTCTGGATTATGATGGCACCCTGGCACCTCTGACCTCCCATCCAGACTTGGCAATCATGCCAGAAGAAACAAAGCGAGTACTGGAACGATTATCTAACATGCCAGACGTGAACATCGCCATAATCTCAGGTCGAAGCTTAGAAAACGTGAGGAAGATGGTGGGACTGGATCAACTGACATATGCAGGGAGTCATGGAATCGAAATCCTTCACCCAGATGGAACCAAATTTGTTCATCCAGTGCCATTTGAATATGCTGAGAAACTTAGAGAATTGTTGCAGGAACTGGAGAAGGAAGTAGGTCACAGTGGGGCCTGGGTAGAGCACAAAGGAGTACTTCTCACCTTCCATTATCGGGAGACACCGCCACAGCAGAGGGACGAAATTGTTCGAAGAGCTTGTGAGATTTTCATAGCAGCTGGTTTTGAACCTCATGAAGCACATATGGCGATTGAAGCCAAGCCTCCGGTCAAATGGGACCAAGGTCGGGCCTGCATCCATATTTTGCGCACTATGTATGGGGCAGATTGGTCTGAGAGGGTTAGGATTGTCTATGCAGGCACTGAGGCTGCTATGCAAGCCTTGTCTGGGATTGCCTGCACATTTAGAGTGGACTCATCACCAACAGTTAGAACAGGAGCCAACTTTAGACTTGAGGGACCAGATGCTGTACTCACAATGTTGAAATGGGTAGAGAAACAGATGAATAAAAGGTCTCCTCGTCTTACAAGGTCCCCTCGTCTTAGTCGGTCACCCAAACACCAAAGGAAACAGAACACACTTGACTATAGTTTAAGTTTTGAAGACGAAGAAGATAATGTAGGTAACACTTCAGCAAACTTTTTAACTAATGGTAGACAAAAACGTCTTAATTCAAATTCCCTGAACTCAAATTAACAACTGAGTCTACAGCAACCATTGCACTGCAACATGCAATTTTGTGAAATTATGTGTTTAATAAAATGTGGTTGGGCACAGTTCACCTACATAAGCTGTAGTCCAGTATTTCAGACAAAAACAGCTTGGTCAGTCTCAGCCACAGTTTTTTGAAAAAGAAGTGAAGGTAATAGAACTGCAGTACAGTTTGTTCCATTCCAATACAAACACCCATATCCACTACATTACATGTATCAATTTTTCAGAAAACAAGCTCCTGTAATGTATTATTTTAATGCAAATTAAATTAGTGTAAAAAACATAAAAGGATATGTTGCCAGTATTGCAGTTATGATAGATTAAAGTTAAGTGATATTGTCATAACATGGAAATATGAGGCTCTGACAGTGGTGAACATTAAGATGATGGTCTTGGAAATGTGGCAGTACCTATCTGCCAAATTACATGGCATCACTTCCTAGAAGACTGTAACCTTACTCTATACCAAAATTTCACATGACATAGACCAAAGAAGTTGCAACATACTTGTCCCATCTATGTACGTACTCATATTTTGAGTGTATCACATATTACACTGTTGCATAGTACTAAATGTGTTCAGTTTTCTTGCTTTCTTTCTTTCTTTCTTTCTTTTTTTTTAATTTCTTCTTTGAAGCATTCTGCACATGCCTTATTTGTGGGTGGGTTATTCTTTAATATCCATGACAAAAATATTCATTCTCAGGTATAATCCCACAAAACATGGTAGAAAATAAATAATTATATATATATATATATATACACACACACAGGCAGCTATGAATACTAAGACATACTACTGTCTATCAATTTTTGCTTTTCCTTAGTACTTCAAATTAGGCATTATCAATTTATTACAGACAATTTTACATTTACCTCTTATTAGGACAAGAGAGATTTTCTGATGAATGTGTGATTTTTTTGGTCTAATCCAGGTTCCACCTTAGCACAGTATTACAGAATGAGATTTTAGGTTCTCACATCAGTAAAATATTAGTATTATGGTATTTGCTATGTGACACTTTGTTCCTTGGTTATGACACCACCAGTTTGGAAGCACCTGCTACCTTTATCTTGAGACTACCGCCAAAGACTGAGGCAGCAGGTTCCTCTGAAATGTTGGTATATGTATCTACTGAGGTACATGTCCCACAAAGTTCATATTTTACTGTCTTACTTCTTTGCCTTCCAAATTTTATTCTGTGTTTTGAGGCAGTATAGCTGACACTTTCCACTTGCAGGTGTAACATTCCCCTGAAATCCTGCAAATTGTAAAACTGTGATGCACAGAGTTAAGACATTACAGAAAAATGGGATAAGGGGAACCAGAGATATACAGAACTTGATACTGTGTAGATTAATGAATAAGAAACACTAAACCATCTCTGCATCTATTGGAATGTTTTTATTGTTTCTGGCTAAAAGTTGTCACAGTGATCAAATGATGTACAGTGCATGGGAGAGGTGTGACTGAAAACATAGTGATAAAAGAGATAATTTTTTATTGTTTTGCTTTTTTATGCATGTCATTACACACTTCCTTGTATGGTAACATGACAGCCTACATCTTTTAAATTTCAGACACCTATCCATGAAATGGTCAATATCAAAGAAATTATTGACTAAATCATCCATTACCTGTGGTCCTTTCTTCTGAGTACTGGCAGTCAGGTGAGGCATGTCCAGGACTGTGTCAGAATTTTCTTCATCCTCTGGTGCATTCAGAACTGGACAATTTCTCCTCAATTAATACAGTCTCCCCGTATCTGTGAATCATTCTCCTGGAACTTCATGGATCAGTACAAGGATGTTCCTTATTTCATCTTGCTAACTGTAGAATCCCCAGAAGTCATTATCTGCTTCAATCAAAAGCTTCTTCCACCAGCCATACTTCAATTCATCCACGGAATCCTCTATATGTACTATACAATTAACTATGCTGTACTATTTCTGGCATTCACTGACACTAACAAAGGTCTCCTTGTCACTTGCATTCAAGATACCATACAAGGTTCAGTTAGTGTAACAGCTCTTCAAGTTTGCAATGATTCCCTTGTCGAGCAGCTGTAGGAAGTGTAATACAATTCTGTGAGACTTGAAAACCATTAGATGACTTTTCATTTAACAAACTTCCTCTGGTTAGCTGCCATGTCGGGTGGCTGAATGGCAAGTAATACCAACATTTCAAGAACCACCTGAAGCAGCTACTAACAAAAGAAAGTTTTATTCAATTCAGTCACTGTGAAAGCTTCAGACTATATAAGACTCTTCATTCTTAGATATGTCAGCACAAATTCAAATTTTCTTTCTTCCAAAACAGGCCTGTCTCATCAAGGTTAAAGACTTGTTGCGACAAACAGTTCTTTTCCTCGATTATGCTGTTGAATTGCATTGGATAATTAGTGCCAGCCATATAATAGTCAGATGCTGATTTTCCTATACTCTTCACTTTCTGCAGGCCAGTCCACTCCTCATAATTTTCAGGCCACGTTTTACTGGCATGGAAGCAGCACTTCTAATCACCCCCATGCTCTGCATAGTGGTTATGTAACTCCACTGCCCTCTGCATCACCACATTATCAACTGTCAAACCTTTGTGCCTCACTTTCCAGCCAGACACACAAGACCCTTTCCATCTTTTCAAGGAAGGGGTCATGGCAGCTTACACAACATATTTCTACATGAGATGGAACACTGGCCTTAACAATTACCATGTACTGGTTTTAATGTCTCTTTATGTAATGAGCTGTCAACTAATTTGCATCATAATGGTGTCCAACTGCAGCAATTTTTATTCCCGTGTTCACCTTACTGACTACCTTGACTTTCTGTAACAGAGAGACCACTTTCCTTTCTTTTTATCCTTAGGTTATTTATCAGCCCTTAAGTAAAGTTCACCTTATAACAGGCCACGAAAGCCCAGAGGTGGAGCAGAGGTATAGCTCTACTCTTTCTTTAACCTTGGTGCTAGATGGGGGTGGGTGGTCAACGCCATGTCCCAGCCACTTTACCCTCAGGAAAGATCCGGTGTCCATTGTATAGGAGGCTGGTGGGCCCCAGGGCTGATCTGGATGGGTGTGGAAAACCTTGCCCCCACCGGGATTCGATCCCCGGACCGTCCAGCCCGTAGCGAATCGTTATACCGACTGCGCTATCCCGGCTCACATTTATCAACCCTTTCCAGACATAATTAAAACATGACAGCAACTATTAGTCCTAAAAATCGTCAAAAAATTACTTTTCAAAAACATATATTCAAGATATCTGGGTAGCTTCTGAGCAAGATATGTGGGCAGATGTGGCTTGCTTGTGTATTACGACGCAAGCATGACTGTGAATAAGCACAGAGCCTACAGTGTGATGCACAAAGGTTGTCAGAATATTTCTTCTGTAACAGGCAAAACTGTGATGCACAAACCTGCAAATGAGGTGGTCCTGCAGTATTCATGTTTTCTTTGCCGATAGTCAATGTAAATTTTTGTGCACTTTTTTCATGTCTGGTATTATGGTTAGTCTTTTTAATACAATTTGAATAGATGTAACATACAACCAAACAAAGGTCAATGTGAATATATGCTAAAAACAAACTTCAATTGTATCAATATAATAGGTATAATCTAAAACACAGAGATGCTTTATTTCCTAGTTGCCTTTCAACTTTAATTTATACTACTCCATTTGGATACTGGAACTGAATGGGACACATCATCTGCTTTATGCTGATAATGTTATTTATTGGTTAAAACTCCATAAATAAAATAAATCAGCTCTGTTAGATGGTAGTATAGAGGCTGGTTTAGAACTCAACACAAAAAAAAACCCTAAGTATATGCTCATATCTCAAAAGCAGAATGGACAAAATAATAATATTCAATATGAAAATAATTGAAAAATCATTTGAAAACATGGCCAAGATAAAATAAATGGGAACTAAAGTAATGATAAAAATAACATTTTATTCTTTCCAAATGTGGCAGTCTATACAGTGGTGGCATCCATTGATAGCATACAATTTTCATAAACAAATCGTAAATGTCCAATAATTGTTAACACGATACATAAATACCTAGTAATAGCAAACATCAGTTGTATAAAAATCATAGATTTTTTGGGTGGGTCCTAGTTTTATGAAAAATTTGTCTGCTACGGACAATCAGTTGTCTGTTTTGTCAAATAAAATGCCCTTCATTACATGCTTATTGCAAATAAAGCTCTTCCAATAACTAATCATAGAGAAATTAATGTGCAAAGTTCTTTTGTGTCCAATGTTCCTCAATTTCTGAAAGGCTGTTTCATGGTTTGCACATTCGCAGACTTCATCTGTGTGTCTTTCTGGTAAGAGTATTACCAAAATGAAGATCAGTATGGACCATTAGTGGAATAACACTAACAGGGTAAGACCCATCCCTGTCCCACTTTTCAACCACAAACCTCACTTTGATTAGCCTAGAATCGAACTTGGACCCTGTGCCAAGAGACTGGTAACTAACTAACTGCACCATCATGTGGCTTAAAAGTGACGTGAAAGTATTGTAGAATTGAATTGATTTAAACCACTTCATATTTTATATAAAATCACATCAAATCAATTTCTTGTTACTCTCTTAAGAGCACAGGGCCTCCACAAAGCATTGCCAGCACACTCTTTCCAACTGATGCCTTGACCTCTCTCCAAATCTTTCCCATTATTTCAGCATCCTCCTATACCACTGCAATCCAATGCTCACTCTGCCTCTTGTACATTGTCCTTAGAGATTCCAACTCAAAGCTTGTTTCTTTATGGCAATCCTTTGTCAATGTATGCCTGATCCATTTCTTCTTCTGTAGTTAGATTTGCACCAATTCTAGAGTTCTTCACTTGAAATAATGTTATGCCACAAGTTCTTAAAAATTTTCCTAAGGTACTTGTTCATAAATGTTCACTGGTCCCTTGTGATGCTCTTTCTCTTCTTCCATAGAAGAACAGGCTTTTCATTACTTCTAAAAATTCTCAAGTTTGTTGCAACAGATATCACCCTTGCCTTCCACATTGACGATGAATAAAAGCTAAATTTACCTTCTGAATCTATATTTTTATATATATATCGCTATGACCCACCCATGCTGGTCACCTCCCTGCCCAAGTATTAAAATTTGTTTACTTCTGGATATCATTCTCATTTTATATTGCATGAGTATACTTTAATTTTTTCTGCCATTGTAAAGAGTGTCAAAAACAGAACTGCCTTCTTGTAAAGTTGAATAATCAGCTTCTTTTCATGCTTTGTCCATGCACATGTGTATACTGGCAGTAAGACTGTTACACTAGTTTTACTTGTCCAATGAAATTACAAATTATATTACACAAATCTTTTGCAATATTATTGCACAATTATATACAAATGCTTCTTCATTACACTTGATACAGATCACTTGAAAGGTGAACATCATTATTAAATCTTACCACAAACAGCATACCCCTTGCAAAATACATATACATTCACAGCGACAGAAAAGTAAATACAGTACAATAAATGTCTATATTTCCTGAATGGTATTCACCATAAAATGGAAGTGCACGAATCATAGCAAAATAGTACTCTGTTCAGGATATACAGCCATGTATGTATTTACTTTGCAGTCATGCATGACCACTATTTTCCTGGTTAGTGGATTGGGTGTACAGGACAAATGAGATGGCCTCCCTGAATTCCCAATCTGACTCCACGTGATTTCATGTTGTGAATTTGGGCCAAAACGGAGGTGTAGCTATTTAAGCCAAGAACATCTGATGAATGGAAACAACAAATTTCAGATCCTTTTGCCACTGTTCTCCTTATCCTCATAAGCATACATGTTTGGCCTATGTCTTCAATGTTGCAGAAATGCATGCAAAATGCAGGGGCCTACATTAAAATCTTACACTAAATGGTAGTGTATGAGGCTTAAAATGGTGTAAGAATTCTAGTAATGTAGCAATGTGTTTCGTAGACACAGATATAGAACATTCTGTATTTTCTTTAGTCGCTTTGTATAGCTAGCCATAATGTGGTACATAGTGAGTTATTTAGCAACATTGGTTTAGTGGTTATAGTTGCCAGTGAATGCTCTCAACATATACAGGAACCTGCCTTTCCACTCCTAGATTAATCATTTCCATCCAATCCACCTCTTCCATCACCTTATTATCTCATAGTGTTGTTAACAAAGCAAAACAATTCCATCCCATCTGGAAGTTTTTTTGGGTTCTTATGCAGTCAAGTTATATTGTTTACATGTACATTTAATTGCCATGTTAAATCACACTTGGAGTCGGATAGTGATGTCTGTATAGTGACTGGGCGATCCGGGGTTCGAATCCCAGCGGAGGCGACACAATTTTCTCATCCCCCAAACGTCCAGACCGGCCCTGGGGCCACTCAGCCTTCTATTCAACGGATGTGGGGCCTTATCCGCGGAGTAAAAGCGACCGGGCCTCGTTGTTGCCCACTCACCCCTATTCAGCTCTGTGGTTTAGAGCGAGTATGAATATACATCCTTTACCACTACCCTACGTCCTCAACGACGTAGACACGGATTTCGTTACCTTTACCATAATTCTTATTTCGTACGCACCCCTGCACGCAACCGTGATGTGCCAACCATCTGGTGGTCGTCGTTGAAACTTCAAGCGTATCACACGTTCCATGCTAAACGTACCGTGCTGTGATGGCGCCACAGCACCCGAAGACCTTTGCCACAGATGAGTCGTACGTTTGCGGTGCGAATGGGTCACCACTCATTTGTCATCTGTGCTCGGGAGTGTTGTGTGAGATCTACGTGTGCGTGAGGCATGTAACAACGCACGTGATAAAAGATAAAAACATGTCTGACGTTTGTACTCAGGAAAGGTGGTAAATGCTACTGTCATTTTAGAATAAAGTACTCAACATGTCACGGGTAAGTATATTGTTGGAAAAGACTGAAACACTTCATTGTGATAATGAGAATCCATAATGGAAAGGTGAAGTATGCCCGTTTGATCAAGCAGCTCTGGGAAAAGCGCGGTAAAACGCCAACGTCGCAATTTGAACGTTCTTGTAGAATTGCTGTACTTGATACATATTTCTGAATTTTATTTGCTATAGGATATCCGGACGTATTTTTTACCTAAAGCTGGAAGTGAGAGGAAAGATAAAAGTAAAGAAGTGAAACATGTAGAACGTCATCGGAAGAGGATAATAGATTCGGATTCGGATGAGGATCCGCAGCTGTCTCCGGCGAAAAAACGTACAGGAAACCATGATACGTTAGGTAAGTGTAACTGTGCTTATTTCATTCCCTAGAAGAGGGCTGTAATGTGCGAGGTGTGATGTGCTCTAAACCATTTCGTGACTAACTTGTGATAGACCCTCAAAGTCAGGTAAGTACGGTTGCTGCAGCAATGGTGGTTTCTGTTGACAAATTACTGGAATTGATGTGTGGAAACGCGTACTATCGTGACGTAAAAACTATGACAAAGGGAATTTACGAATTTTTTGGTAATGTGCAGTTTTAAAAATCCAGAATTTGAAGCTGCCGTTTTGGTTGGCCGCTCTGAAGTAATGTGTTTTGTAATTAATTTCTTTAATATGAGTAGCTAGTTAACATGGTTTTTGTGTTTGATTTTGACATAGGACTTTTCAGTCTTGGAAACTGGACTTCTCTATTGCAGACTTTGGTTTGGTGTGATGTGTTATAAAGTGCACCTCTCTGCTTGTGTTTATATACACATTTGTACATATATACCTTAATGGTAATTCCTTGGTTTACAAGCTTAATCTTTGGCACTAGGGTGAGTAGTTAGGGTATGTCCTAGCTACTTTACAAAAAGTCCAGATTGGCTGTTGGATAGGAGGCTGTGTGGGCTGCAGAGCAGTCTGGACAGGGTTCCAACCAGCCAGGAATTAAACATTGATTCTTTGATCATTCAGATCATATCCTAGTCACTATACTGACTGACCTGCCATGTTTCTGTGTCAGGTACTTAATCTCTGCAGTTCTGTCTTGTGGGACATGACTGGGGAATAAGGTATGGACCTTCTTCTCCTTCTCATGATAACAGCAGATACGTTTCAATTTAATGAACATCATCACAACAATTTTATAGTTCGTATAGTTAGAACACTTCTGCAAAACCAGATCTAGCCATAGTAATTGTAATTGTACTTTTGCACATTCCAGAGATCAATGATAGGTAACAAAACATTTGGATATATAACAAGTCATATTACAACATATAAAAGTTCCTTCTACATAAAAATTAACTAGTTATCATACAAGCAAAGGTATTAAGATAGTACATGTAAGTGAAGAAGAAAGTGATAGGGGCATAGTGGGGTAAAAAGAATAATAAATGTATATAAGATGGAGAACTCAACAAGTAGATTTCATGTCAAGTGTTAAAATTTACAAAAATCTGAACAAAAGTTCATATAAAACATGACGATTTAACCTTTATAATAATTAAAATACTCATCTAATAAATAAAAAGTATGTAGGTAAAGACAACCTTTTAAAGCTGATTTAAATCGTTTCATATTATAAGATAAATTCTTTATATGCTCAGGAAGACAGTTAACACCTTAATACCAAAATGATAAGATCCTTTTTGATAAGGTGTTAAAATAGATAGCGGCTGATGAAAATAGATTTGTTTCTGGGGTTAATGCTGTGTATTTCATAGTTTGCTGCAAATTGGTTTTTACCATTAATTACAAAAAGTACAAGCAAAAGTAGGTAATGTGATTGTAATGGTCAAATATTTAATTTGTTGAAATATTCTCTACAAGAGTCTCTAGTTCTAGCACCCATTATAATTCTTATTATCCTGTTTTGTAGTTTAAAAATAGCATTTCTACATCAGGAATTTCTCCCCCAAAATTATTTTATAATTCAGGATGGAGTGAAAATATGTGTAGTATGTCATTTTCAGAGTTTCTAAAGACATACATGGTTTAACTATTCTAATTACAAAACATGCTACACTTAATTTAGGCACAGTTATATCTATATGGGTTTTCCATGAGAGTGTGTTATCAGATTTTATTCCAAGAACTTCATGTTGGAGATGTTAGATATTATTTTCATAAAGCTGTGTTTTTGATGGTTGTTAATGTCCTATCATTTAAATAATACTTTATTATCATAAGTAACATTCAAATTAGTAAGAGAACTAATCTTACTTGAAAATTGCATGAAATTAGTTTCATCAATATTTAAAGATAATAAATTTGTATTAAACACATCATTTTTTACTTTAAATACCTTATTAAATACATTTATAAAGGCTTAAGGCTTGGAGTTTATAATAATTATACTAGTGTCATCTGTGAAAAGAACTATTTTGGATTTATTATTTGTGATTTTAAGTATGTCATTAACCCCTCAGCATCGGCCTCTATATGTGGTATAGACCTCTGATTCCACACATGTTGCTGGATGCCATATGTAGTATAGACCCTTGTATGGGTGGATTCAATTTCCTCTTACATGAACAGTTTTTTAGCTGTCAAATCGTGAGTGGTTACTCTTTATTGCTTAAGAACTGTGCTTTCAGAATATAATAGTTAAAATAATCTGTTTAGAATGTAACATTATGTATTCAGGAGTTAATTTTCCTATTTTAAAAAAAGTCGACCTTCGACTGTCAAAAATGTGCACTCTCAGAGTTCTCTCTGTTTCACTCAGACTGAAAGAAATAAAGCTACAGTCTGTACAATGTATCTTTGTAGCCTAAGATCTTAGTTTTCTTCGGCCGTTTGGAGAATGATTCATTCATAAAATCTGTAGCTTGAAATTTTTTCCTCCTCGTCTACCCGGGCTCTGCGTGGGCTTCATTCCTGCTGCTGGCTTGAAGTCAACACAGATATTATGTGTCAGTTCCTTCTGTAGATAGGCAGAGAATAATTCAGCCTTTCTTTGGGTGTAGCTGTCAACATACGGTATTAGCTTTGCATGTTTTCAGTCAGTGCGCTTCGTTCAGCTTTTGACTCAGGAGTGATACTGGGAGCATGGCAATGGCAGAAGAAGTTCTGACAGCCATTGACGTGCTGGAAATTGTGTACAATTCAGACAAAAGTTTAAGTGATAGTAACAGTGACAGTGTTAGCAGTAGTGATAATGAAATTGATGACAAAGCTGTAGCAGATGCAATTATAAATGATGACAGTGGTGATGAAGAGAAAATATTGCACCGGGATTTCGGGTGGGAGGCTATGGACAATTACACAGGACACAGAGAAGTGTTCAGTTGTGATTTTGGACCCAGAAATGGCGCAGAAAATGTAAGTGACGTTGTACAATGTTTTGAGTTGTTTTTCGACAAGGAAATCATAAAACAAATTATCAGAGAAGCTAATAGGTATGCAGAACAATACAAGAATGCCTGAGGCAATCTTTTCTCATTTAGATCACTTATGAGGTCATGGACACCTGTCACTGAAAGCAAAATTTACACAGTTTTAGGTCCGTTTTTATTGATGGGCATTGTGCGTGATTGATTATAATCATAACATGGTGGAAGTCAAATTGAAGGACCAGTTCCTGCACATGTACATGGTCGAGAGGGACAAAAAATGACCGAATGGTACCTCAAACTTTTAGCAAAAGGCTGCTTAACTCTGCAGTTCTCAATTTGTTTGTTATTTATTGACAAGTGACGAGAAGAAATATAGAGCAGCTCTCGTATAGAATTCAGCTAGTAGAAGGTCTGTTTACGAAATATGCATGTGCTGCGGAGATGCGGAGTGTACCAGGGCGACAGGCATCCAACAACACAATTCCACGGCTGACTGAAAGACATTTTCTGAGAAAAGTGGCACCCAAAACTGAAAAATCAAAACTTCAGAGGAGGTGTGTTGTGTGCTCA
>JGI20166J26741_11294448_pt1 | contig 14027 bp, 17 predicted proteins | sample TergutCu122P5_FD_26741 | JGI IMG/M metagenome (IMG submission 26741)
ATGACAAGAATCCAGCACAGCGTCAGCGGTTCTGGTTCGCGTACGAGTTAGTTTCGCAAGCGGCATGGCTTAGCCGCGCCGCGAAACGAAGATTTTGCAAAGCAAAATCGTACGAGTGGTGAGCCAGCCGCGTTTAGCGGCGGTCGCGCCGTAGCGTTAGCGAAGGCGGAGGCGAACAATCCAGCTGCCCGAGCCACCAATTTTGCAAGCGAGCATCGCGAGCGTTGAAAAATTGAGTGCCACCCGTAGCCCCCGTGACCCGTAGCCTCTTGTCCCCCGTAGCCTTGGCGAAGGGGGATGGCGAAGGGTCATTGGCGAAGGGTGGCCGAGCCGCTTTCTACAAACGCGCCCCAAAGGTGCGTTTTGCTTTACAGATATGCTTTTATACTTTAAACTCTGAAAAAAGGGGTTTGAAATGACATTCGGAAAAGCATGGAACAACTTTTGGATTAAACAGTTAAATATTACCGACCGTGCAACCCGGCCGGAATTCTGGCTGATGTTTCCAATCTTTTTTGCGTTACCTTATTTGCTTTCAAAGTACGGGTATTATATTTATATGCTTTCAAAGTATATGTTCCATGTTTCACCACATGATTGGCTTTCTGTGTATAAGGCCATTTATGGGTTTTTCTTGATCGTGACCTTCATTCCATTTATGACTATATCTGCGCGCCGGTTTAACGATATCGGATTGCCCGCATGGGTTCCGATACTGGTAATCGGCGTGCATAACGGGATGAGTATACTGTCGGTATTTAATTTGCCCAACTATATGTGGGATTATGCATGGCTGGCATATATATTTGTTATGGGTGCCTGCCTTGCGCCATCCGCGTCACGTAAAAAATGACTTGTTTGTCTGTTTAGCAATATGATTTAAACAAGGGGCTCCGGTCATGCAAAAAAATCTTTTAAAGATTATCATCAACAAACCCGGCAAAGATATTTTTGACTTTCTTTTGAATCCGGCGAATTCGCCCAAATGGCTGGATGTGGCCGAAGAACGCACGAACGAGTTCCCTGTAAAGCTTGGCACGATTTTTGAAAACCGCGGTGATCTGAATTCCGACGAATGGACCCGGTACACGGTTTCCTATTACGACGATGGCAAAGAATTCGAATTTACCGGCAATAATTATTCGGTTCGTTATATCTTGAAATCTCTTGAAAACGGCGCGACCGAGATGACCATTCTGGAACAGGTTAACGCCGGCGATCTGCCCGATCCGATGACGATGGCGCCATTTGAAAAATTGAAACGGTTAGTGGAAGAGTAGTTATAAGCCCGCGATCAAATGTGACCGGGCGGGTCGTTTCCCCTTAAAACTTTCGATTCAACAGTTGCAGCTTTACCTCTATATTGTCGATCGGGTACGATTGCAAAAAGGGCAGAACGAGCACCGGGGGCGTCGGTGATCCGTGGACATCCAACGCGCCGCCCCAATTCAAATCCTTTGGGTCGCGCAGGCTGATGGAGAGCATGCCAGTGTCGTCCGCCGCGGTATCGGTCGAAATTTTCCAAGCATCGGCCCAATTTCGGACGTTCAAACCGTCGTCAATGAGCAGATTGGCCGGCTGATCATATTCATCCGATAGCACCAGTTCGGAATTATCGGGCTGGGGCGATGGGCCGGACAGTTCGTCCGTCGCCGCAAAGGCGGGCAGGGTAAGGAAAACAAAAAAGAACAAAAATTTTCTCATGCCGCCACATTGTGATACAAAGGACGGCATTTGAACAAGAAAAAATTCAAATGCGATAAAAATCCTATCATTCAACCCGGTTGAAAAATACCCGGTATCATATTTCGGATTACTTCACAACCTCTGCGATGATGCTTTCCCCTTCGCGCGTATCAATGCCGACCAGGTCCGGATAGGTCGACTTTCCGAATTCGCACCGTGTGATTTTCGATTCGTCTATGCCTATTTCCGAAAATCTTCTTAAAAGCTCTTCCCAATCGTACAACCATTGATGTCCCCACCACCTGAAATTGGCATTCAATGCGCCGATGGGCGTCAAATCCCCGTATTTGTACTTGTCCCGAATCCATTTGAATTCCGCGAATACATCCGGATTCGTGCACATCCTTATGATTTCCATCACATCTGGCACCGCAATGCGCATCACGCCGCCCGGTTTCAGAACGCGCATGCATTCGCTAAGGAAAGCGCGGCTTTGCTCTGGCGTGAAGTGTTCCAGCAAATGTTCATGGTAAATAAAGGCGACCGTGTCGGATTCGATGGGAATTCCACGTAATACGTCGCAGCACATATCCAGTTTTTTACAGTTGTCATAGCTATTGTTGTCGATATTGATCCAGCCGGGCTTATAATGATTCATGCACCCGATATGCAGTTTGGTTTTCAATCTAAAAGGATCCGTATAGCCTAAAATCATTTTTCCCACTTTGTCCGTCATCTGTGAATGCGTTCGATGTATCTTTCCGCAATTTTTTTATGAAATCAAGCGTTTTAGGCGACCAAGCCGGCCGCGATTTTTATCCTTGCCTTTTGTTAAAAACTTGACTATTATTCTGTCAAGAATTCAAACCAGCCGCAACAAAGAACAAGAGGTCATGCCATGGCAAGTGAAGAAATCATTTTTCCAAATAATATCCGCAACATCCGCCTATCCCGCGGGATGAAAATGACCGCCGTCGCCAAAAAGGCCGGGCTGTCCCTGTCCGCGATGTCAAAGGTTGAAAAAGGCGTCCGCCGGCTGAACCAAAAACAGTTGCTGACGCTGTGCGGCATTATCAATTGCAAACTGTCCGACATCTTTATCAAAGAATCGGATGAAGTCGCGGGATTGTGGCAGAACGAGATGCAGCGTCGTCTGACCGAAAACGAAACATCGGGCTTGAAAATCTTTGGCTCTGGCGTGCGGTATCTGCGCAAGAAAAAGGGGCTGACCATTGCCCAGGCCGCGAAAGATTCCAAAATGACGCTGTCCGTTTATCATAAGATAGAGGTGGGACAACGCGAAGTATACGAGGACGAAATCGGCAATCTGGCCCGGGCGTTGGGCAAAACGACCGATACCATGTTCAAAACGATCGCGGAATTGTACGAATCGGGCGAACTGACCAAACAGATCAGCAAGGTCGAAGAAAAAGTGCGCAGCGTCCTGGTGCCGAACAATCCGGTTTCGGGACATGACCTACAGGGCGCGCTGTTCGGCGCAAAGATTTACGAAAACGCGCGCAAGAAATTGGTGCCCGTGTTCGGCGTGCCGAACGACAAGAATATCACGTTCAAAAAGACCGATGAAAAAATGATCCTGGCCCCCATGAGTTTAGAGGGAAACCCGGGGATCTATGCGATCGTGCCGAATGCGAAACGGTTGGGCAATGTCTTTCCGGCGCGGACGTATCTGTTCGTGAATCCGGATGCGGTGGTTCAACCAGGCGACCTGGCGATCGCGTTCGCCGAAGATTTCGACAAAATCGAACCGGATGTGAAAACCCATGTTTCCGTCGTGATGGTGCGCGAAGACGCCAAGGGCAAACTGTACGGCCAGATGGCGGGTCCCGACGAAAAGATCGCGGTGTCGAACACCGGCGGCCGGCTGCACAAGGTTGTGCAGATCGTGGTAGAGTGATAAGTGATATGTGATAAGTGATATGAACCCTGAATCTGTTGCGAAATTCATATCACTTGTCACATATTACATATCACTTTTCGGAGAGAGAAATGAAAGAAAAAAATTCCATCATCGCGACACGCCTGATGAACCTGTACCGCGCGGCGCACGTGATCGCCGGCGGATGGGCGACGGTGAACGCGGTCTTTGTGAGTGATGCGAACGCGTCGGTGTTGGAAGAATTGAAAAAATTGCCGACCGGCGAAAAATTAACCCAACATATTCGTAATCTGCAAAGCGGCAAAACGCCGATGGATTCGATTTCGCGCGAATTGATGCCGTATGGCGGATTGATGGAATCGCCGACCGCCGGCACCGAAGACCTGTCGACGGGGATCAGCGAAGACGATTTCAAAAAAATCGAATCGGCATTGAACGATTTCCAACCGGATCAGGATCATCTGAACGCGATTCAATCGATTCCCGCCGTCGCGCAATTCGGCGACCGGTGGTTGGCCGGGATTCGCGCGACAATCTCCGGGCATCCGGATTTATTGGCCAAATGGCGAATCGTTTACAGTGCGGAACGCGCGTATTCGTTATGGGAACGGGCGAACAGCATTCTGTCCTGGCCCGCGACGGAACGGACCCGGGCCGAGGTTCAGGCCGAAATCCAAGAATACGAAATGTACCTGCCCATGTTCGGCGACGCGGGGAACGACACCCTGATAAAGCTTCGAAACTTTATCAGCAGCGTATAAAAAATCCGGTGCCGTCGTCATCCTCGCGAAGGCGAGGATCCCTTGTTTTAATTCGTTCGCGACTTTGTCGCGAACACAAATGTGAATCGCGGGCTTTGCCCGCGATAGTCATATACACTGGTTCCCCGCCTTCGCGGGGATGACGCGCCGCTACCTTCGTCCTTCGGACTCATCCGCGGCTACGAAAAATTGCATTCGCAATTTTTCAATAAACCAATCCGGGCAAAGCCCGGATTGGTTTATTCCGTTCGGTAAATCGTATCCTTTGTATGCGGGGTGCCGATGTAAATCATCGTGCCGTTCGGCGATAAGATAAAATCTAATTCGCGCAATCGGTCGCGCAGCCGGTCGCGTTTCTGGGCGGTGTTACAGGTATTTGGCACCTCGACATCGTCGCAAATCACCAAATCGGATCGCAGTCCGGTGATATTTCCGTTAATGCCCTGACAGATCACCGACGGCTCGCGGATGCCGGGCGGCCGATTGATGGTCAGCCGGTGCGTCCCCCATTCGCGTTTGACGGCCGGCATCATGTCGACGCACCCCGGATGATTTTCCAAGATATGTTTGATATGCGACACCATGCGCGACGCCAAATTCGTTTCCGCCGATAAAATCAGAATCCGCGTATCCGGCCGTTCGGACAAACACCACGCCGCAAAGACGCCGACGACCGTCGATTTTCCCGAATGGCGGAACGCGGTCAATAACGCCCGATGCGGCGCGGATTCCAACGTATCGGTCAGAAATTTCAGAATATCCCGATGATGCGCGGGCGTGTCCAGACCGATCAGGGCGTTCCAGGCGTTTAAAAATGAGAGAGCAGATTGGTAAGACATGGTAAGTGTAAAAGTGTATGAGTGTATAAGTGTAAGTAGTGTAAAAGTTTTTCTGAATCACTTTTTACACTCTTACACTATTTACACTTTTACACTAATTTCCCATAATCGTCCGCATTCTGATTCAGCGCCGGATCGGTCACGTTGCCGTAATCGTTAATCAGATCTGGCAGGGCGTCCGCCAATACGGACAACAGGTTGTTGTACAATCCCAACACCGCGCCGCCGGACAATTTATCCTGGATCAATCCGACCGCGTATTGAATCTGTCCCATCGTATTGTTCATCAGGGTCATGACATTGTCATGCAGGTTTTGCCACTGGTCGATGTCGATATCCAATTCGTTCCTATCGCGCAATGCTTGCAATAAAAAATTGAAATCGCCGTTCAGATCTTCGGGGTCGATTTTCGCCGTCGGCTGATAATCGATGAACCGATCCAGATAGATGCGGCGGAAAATATCGATTCGCGTGCCGATATTGGGCGCGGTCGCGAAACCGATCGTGCCGCCCTTCATCGTTTCATTTGTGACCAGGCTGTACTGCGCCGGGTCCAGCACGGTGTCATCGATGGCGACATGGACGTCGCGCGGTTGAAAGAATTCAAAGTCGAACGCGAATTCGGCCGTTTTCCCATCGCCGGTATATGATATTTTGTACATCGTAAACTCCATTGTAAGTAGCAAGTAACAAGTAGTAAGTAATGCCAAAATCGCAAAGCGATTTTGTATTTTAACTGTTGCGGCTTTGCCGCAACCCAATATTTTCTACTTTCTACTTTCTACTTGCTACTTGTTTTACGCCATCAATTGGCTGAATCCGTTCAGGATCGATTTCAAAATATTCGTCGTCCCCGAATTCGATGTTTTCAGTTTTGACAGCTTTGCCAGATTGGTCAGCTTTTTATCGTCGTACGGTTGCGCCGTTTCATCGCGCAGACGGTTCAGCACGGCCTCTTCGGTCATGCCGGTGCCGCTCATCCCCGATGCGCCGTAAATCGCCCGCTGTTTTGCCAATGCCTTTTTCACCAGATTCGTTTTGGTGGTTTCGTCGGACGCCATCTGGGTCAATACCTGTTGGCGTTCTTGTTTGATTTGTTTGTTTTGATTGTTTTGGTTCAAGACGCCAGTGACGTCGGATACAAGTTGTCCCATGGTAATCTCCTTTTTAAGTCGAAAAACGAAAGACGAAAGACGAAAAACGATTCATAACCAAAATTCGTTTTTCGTCTTTCGTCTTTCGTTTGTTATATTGAATATCTTCCCTCTGCCGTAATGGACAGAATGGTGCACGGCAGCGGATCGGATCCCGTTATTTCCCACAACGGATGCATGGTTTTCGCGGTGGTGCCCAGCAACGACACCGATACGTCGCCCGAATAGCCGTCCGATTCCGGCGTCTGGACGTGATTCGGAATGTCGGCGGCCAGTGTCTGATCGCCGACCTTGAAATACAAAGATTTGGTATTCAAAACGCGCGCGGACAATTTCGTCAGGCGCAGTTTCTTCGGATTGTTTCCGGCGGCAAAGATCGGCATGCCGGCGGCGGCATGCGCGAATCCGAACCCGCCCGAATCATTGACGGCCATCGAATCGAATTTTTCGACGAATGTGCCGGTGTCGCGCGCGACGATGACAAAGATGTTGTCGTTCATCACGGCGACCGATTTGAAATCGCCCTGGGTCTTGTAAACGGCCCAGGCGACGATTCCCAACGATTCGATTTTGGTCAGAACCGCGCACGACCCGTCCGCCATGACGACGAACAGCCGGTGCGACGCGTCATGATACGCGATGCCAATCGGCATTCGCATCAGATGCGACGATAGCGAGCATAAATCGACCGCGCTATAATTTTCGCCCAGCGTATCCAGAATCAGTTCCCGGATTTCCGTTTTCGTGCGGGATACGAAAACCGTCGATCCTTCGATCTTTTGCGGCGGCAGATATCGGTCCGCGATGGATCCGACAGATGTGTGCTGTTTGATGTCGATGGTCGACGGGGTCAACGGCTTTGCCGTGATCGCCCATTCGCCGATGGTGGTTAAAATTTGTAAATTGTCGGCTGATGCGACCGTACAGATCTGTTGCCGTTGCGACGATAATAGCGTCAGAAAGATCGCCTCGTCATCCAATCCGGTTCCGACGGAAAAATTCATATGGGCGCCCACCTTTGACATCCAAACGCCGCACGGCCAATCGCGCGATCCGCCGAATACCAGACGGTCTTGGTGGAACGTGATGCTGCGCGGCCATCCGCGGGTGGGCGAAAACGCGGCCTCTCTCCAATCCGAAATGGGTTGCGACGGCAACGCGTACGTTCCGTTCGTCATCGCATAGATCACCGTCGGGCTGACATACTGCGTGACGGTCCATTGTTTCCCCAGGAACAGCAACGTCCCGCCCACATGGGCGGCTTTCCAGAATGCAGCGCTGGCCGTCACGGTGGCATAGCTGTTGCCGCCGGCGTTTGTCGTAATGGTCAGTTTGATGTTCGTCGCGTCGTCGAATTTCAGAAAAGGGATATTGACCGACATGTCGTCGTTCCGCGCGAATGCAAAATTGTTCAGCGCAAAAGAATTCGTCCCCGTTTTCGTCAGAACGACCGGCATCCAATTCGGATGCACGAAAATCATCGTTCCGAACCGCTGAGCGTATTGCACGTTGGCCAAATCCGCCGCCGCCCACGGGGCCAGGATATCCTGGATCCGGACCGCGTTTTGATAAACCAGCAAATGCCCGGGATACAGGACCAACAGGTAATCGTCGTTATCGTCGACCGCAAACGGAACCAGAATGGCGTTCGCATCCGCTTCGAACAAACGAACCGTTCCGACCCGCCGCGTGATTGCGCCGGACGGCAGCACGTCCATATTGGTCAGCCGTGACAATCCCTTGTCCGCCGTCGCCATGTCGGATCGGGCGAAAAATTCGGACGATACTTCGCCGTGCGCGAAAGAATTTTGGGTATGCATAAACTTTCCCATTGTAAACTCCATTGTTGTGATATGTAATATGTGATAAGTGATATGTGATACGAAGTGTAAAATGGATACAAGATTCATATCACATATTACATATTACTTGTCACTTTTAAAACCGTGCGGCTATCAACGAAAAGTGCGCGATGTCGTTCGATGACGCCATTGTGCTATCGATGAATTTCGCGGCGCGCAATTCTGATTCGTACAGCGCGGCCAGCGTGTTGAACGTGTTCTGATTGTCCGTTAACGGCATACAGAATTCCATGGCCAGTCGTGATGCCGCCGCCGATACGAAATACGACGGATAGCTTTCCACGCCGACCCGCGCGATCGTATCGACCGCAATGGCGTCGGATGCGGCGATCAGACGGTTTCCCCGAATTTCATAATGGCGCGCGTCGCAATTCAGAACGCGCAGCACATCCGTCGGGATCAGGAAGTCGCCGTCGGTCGTCTTGGTCAGATCGAATGTTTTCATCGCGAATCGCCATGGGTGCGCGGACAATAGCGAATCCGTAATGGTATCGAACAGCGTCCGCGCCAATTGGGCCGCGGCCGTGTCTTCGATAAAGGACTGGATGGGCTTTTCGCCGATTTTCAGCAAAGCCATACTGCATAGATCGATTTTGGTAAGCATGTAAAAAACCTTTGGTTTTAGTAATTAGTAATCAGTAATTAGTTTGTTTGTATCTGTATCGAATATTTTCCGTTGGACGCATATTTCTAATTACTGATTACTAATTACTAATTACTGTTTCAGCCCAGTGTCGCGATCGACACAGTGGGATGCGTTGTGATGACTCTGCGAATCGCTGTGTAGTCATTGGCATTGATCAGAATGATGTCGCCGATATTGGTCAGGTTTTTGACATCATTGAAATACCCGTCCGCGCAAATGGCGGCGATGAGGGCGTTTTCCGCGTAATGCCATAGGGTGAACCCGTTCGCATACGCGATCACAGACAGATTTTTATTCGCAAAAGCCATTGTAAACTCCGTTTTAGTAGTTAGTCGATAGTAGCTAGTAGCTAGATAGTCTAGCGACTAATGACTAGCTACTAGCGACTTGTTGCTTATTCCGCGCACTTGATTTTGACGATGCCGTCATTGTCGATCAGGACGGCGCCCTGCGACATGCTGTTGCAGACGAAATGCGCGGCGCGTTCGCCGTTCCATGAAATGTCGGTTTTGACATCCTGGCCGGATGCGTGCCCGATCGCGGACGCATGGTACATAAAGCAGTTGCGGCCGCTGGCAACCGGCAGTCCGTTGTGCAGCACCCAGTTGATGCCCAGCCATTTTTTGACGTCGAACCCGTTCACCAAGACGCCGTCCCCGACATAGTCGGCGGACGTGAACTCTTCCAGCGACAGCAATTCGTTCCACTGATGCACGCCGACGACGCAAAACCGACCGCCGTCGTCCGGGATATCTTTCGCGTTCATGGTTTCGACCGCGGACAAGATCAGGTCTTTGGTCAGACCGGTTGTTCCGTTGCCGACGCCGTTCGTGGCGTTCGCCATCGCTGCTATGATCAGCTCGTCCGTTTTGCGGCCCAACGCGTACGCGCCGGCCGACGCGACCACGCGCCGTTCGTCGATATTGGTTTTCAATTCGTCCAGCGCGTCGATCCAATCGCCGGCGTAATAGTCGGTCAGTTGGCATTCGACCGGCGTGTGTTCCAGGTTCATGACCGGAACCAGCTGGTTGCGCTCTTTGGTGGCGGCGGTGCCGCGGCCGACTTTTTGGAACACGGTCGTGGATCCGACGACGCCGGTTTTGGAACGGACGGTGGAACGCAGTTTCGTCCCCGTCTGTTGGTACGCCAAATGCACGTCGGCTTCGAACTGTTTGATAAATGCCTGGTCAATCGATAAAGACATTTTGATTTCCTTTGGTTAAGTGATTAAAAAAAGCCGGCGCATTCCGTTACGGTGTGCGCCGGCATCATAAAGTTTTGTTTTTCGGTTGTGCGGTTAATTCCCCTTCGCTTTAGCGAAGGGGTGGCATTTGTGCGTTAGCACAAATGACGGGGTAGTCGCGCCGATTGGCAAAACGCGCGGGTCCAAAGGATTATCCGCGAATGAGAGAGCATAGAGCAGAGATAATAGAGCATGGATAATGTACTGTGTCGCTTCGCAACAGCCATGATTTTATTATTCGCGAATACTGAAACAAGGTTGTTGCGCGTCCGCGCAACACATTATCTATGCTCTATGCTCTATTACCTATGCTCTGAAATAAAAAATCCCGCGGATGCGGGATTTTTTATTTCAAAAGAAAGTTATTATTTCTTTTTCTTCGCCGGGGCCTTTTTGGCGGCCGGTTTCTTCGCGGCTGGCTTTTTGACGGCCAGTTTCTTCACGACTTTCTTTTTCGCCGGGGCTTTTTTGGCGACCGGTTTTTTGGCGGCCGGTTTTTTCGCCGGGGCTTTTTTGGCGACCGGTTTCTTCGTGGCGACTTTCTTTTTCGCGACCGGCTTTTTGACGGCCAGTTTCTTCACGACTTTCTTTTTCGCGGCGGGTTTTTTCGCGGCCAGCTTTTTCACGACTTTCTTTTTCGCCGGGGCTTTTTTGGCGACCGGTTTTTTCGCCGCGGGCTTTTTGACGGCCAGCTTTTTCACGACTTTCTTTTTCGCGACCGGCTTTTTGACGGCCAGCTTTTTCACGACTTTCTTTTTCGCCGCCGGCTTTTTAGCGGGGGCTTTTTTTGCGACTGGCTTTTTCGCGGCCGGTTTGGCAGCGGGTTTTTTTGCAGTCGGTTTCAAGAATGAAAATGCCATTCTTTCTCTCCTTCTTTTTGTTTTTGATAGAACAAAATTTTTTTGTTCTTGATATAATTTTATCAGTAATGAAAAAAATAGTAAAGGACATTTTATAAAATTCACGAATAAAGTTTTTTGAAACCGTTTTCAATTTTGCGAACGTATTCGGGATCATGGTCGCGCCAATATTTCGGATCGCGCATCATGTCGCGCAATTCGGAATCGGACAAACTGCCCGACGCGTTTTTCGACGTCGAAACCGACGGCTCCATATTTTGCATCATCGCGTAAATGCTGCGGATTCCCGCGGGCGACGACGATAACGATTGGTATGTGTCGGCCGGCAAAAACTTTTCCGCGAACACGTCGATGGAGGACAGCGCTTCGCGCATTTTCTCTTCGGTTCCGAAAAAGTTTTTGAGTTCCATAAACGCGTCCGATTCATACCTGGATCGGAACATTTCGGATATGGTCGGCGTCAAAAATTCGTTCGCGATGTCGTAAATTTTTTCGACTTGCTTTGCATTAAGGCCGGCATCCAGAAATTTTTTCCGAATCGCTTCGTCATCGTACAGCGGGTGAATCGGATATTCCGATATGTCGGCGGGGACGCCGATCGCATGATTGAACTTTTCGCGCGCGGCGTCGTCGGCATCGTCGGCCGGAACGGACACCATGCCGCCGATTTTCTTTTCCAATTCGGAATACGATTTCAAAACCGCGTCGGAATTCAGGCTGCCGTCCTGGTTTTGGAATTTTTCTGGGATTTGCATTTGTTCTCCTTTGATGATTCGTTGGTTATTCCGCGGCGCAGAAAATAGATTCCGCCCAGCGTGAATACCGTTTGCAATGTTTCGAATATGTTGGCGTCGCCGGCGACATACGCCGCGACCGCGGCAATAATGCCCGCGCCGGATATAATATAAGTACGGCGTCCGACCAGCCACCCGCCGGTGATGATTTTCATAATTTTGTTCATTTGGACCCCTTTTTTATGGATGATGGAAGAAGGATGATGGATGATGGGATGCGTTCGCTACGCTCACAAGCTTATTTTTAATATTCGCAGATTTTAAAATTCGCGAATATTAAAAATCAAATCGTCGCGGCCACGTCGCGACACCACCCTTCATCCATCGTCCCTTATCCATCATCCTTGTAAATAAAACAGCAATCCGTCCGCCTCACTGACGTATCCGGCCGCCGTCGCCCAATCGGGCATGGCATCCGCATGGTGAAACCGCGTCGCGCCGCGGACAAGGTCGCCCAGTTGCCCGGCGATCATCCGCCGAACGGTGCGAAGTACCATTTGGAACGCGGGCGTCCGGTTATCGACGTACAGGGCCTGGTGCCGCGCCGACGATTCCCGCAAAGATTCGAAAATCGTTTCGTCCGTCGCGATATCGGATAAAGCCCGCCCCGTTTTGTTGGACAGGTTGGCGATCATGGATGCCAATGATTCGACGGCGCGCAAAGATGCCGCGCCGGTTTCCGCATAGATCGCCCGTGCCAGTTTGTATGTCGTGATCTTTGCCGTATCGTGGTTTTCGATCAAAACCAATTCGGGTTTTGATTTTTCGGTTGGCGATGGGGTTGGCAAAGATGCGACGATCATGGGCTTTCCTTTTTTTATGTCCCCCTTGTTAAAGGGGGAATTTTTGTTAATGAAACGGCGCCCGAATGGACGCCGTTGAATTTACAAAAATAGGGGGATAACTGTTTAATTCCAAAAACATAAAATCCGGAATCAAAAAATAATCCCCCTACTTTTCTAGGTTCGCCGTTTCACGGCTCGCCAAGAAAAATTCCCCCTTTAACAAGGGGGAAGACAATAAAAAAATCCCCAAAGGGGACGCGATAGACTTTCAGTTTTGATGCGCACAGTATATCATAAATCACGCGACAAAGCAAGATAAAAATTAAAATCATTGCATTGACGGCTTAACTTTTATAGAATTATTACTATTGTAAAAGGATTGTAAATGCCGGAATACAGCGAATTGGATATACAAACAGAAATAACGAACGCCTTTTTCCCAAAGGCGCATTTTGTGATTTCCAAAAATCGGCTTGATTTTGCCGTATCCGACAAACATGGCAATCCGATTTATTGGGCGGAAAGCAAAAAAGGCGCCGGCGTCGTTTCCAAATGGGCGATGTTGGCGCAATTGATTTTGACGATAAAGCCGCGTCTGGACGCCGGTGAAATTCCGCCCGCGTTCATTGGATGCTTTGACGCGCGCGAAATCACATTTGTGGAATTTTATAATATTCAAGACATTTTAACCACCAACGATTTTAATTGGAGCGAACGACCCAGCAACCCATCGCAAAGATCCGCGGACAAAGTGAAATCGATTCTGGATGGCAGGGAATTCACTTTCGATTGGTGCGAAAATAAACTGGAAGCGTTGGAATTTGTAAAAAATAACCTGCATACCAAGGGTTTGTTCGACGAACAATCGCTGATTCAATATATTCAGATAACAAAGAACAATTTTGTTCAGATTTTCAATCGTTGGCGCAATGAAGTTTTGCCAACCATTGCGATTCCGGCGGATTTTTACAAAAGCGGGATTATCGACGGCGATTTCTTTCTGGCCGATGTGATGAGCGCCAATAACAAAACGATTTCCAAAAAATTAAAAGTTTTGTTGAACAAAGACCAATACGAGGTCAATATAAAGGCCGATTTGTTCAACCGCATCAACTTTCGCGATGGCGGGCGCGCGCATAAAAAATTCTGGGGCTATTACATCCGTCCGCCAAAAGAAGAGTATCAGGAATATATCATCCAGCGGCGCGATTTATTGGTGCCCAGCGGGATCCGTGAACGCAAGGGCGCGTTCTTTACGCCCCAGGTATGGGTGCAGAAAAGCCAAGAATACCTGGCCGCGGCGTTTGGCGAAAATTGGCAGGATGAGTATTACGTCTGGGATTGTTGCGCCGGAACGGGTAATTTGTTAGAAGGTTTATCGAATCCGGAACATATCTGGGCATCGACGTTGGATGAACCGGACGTGCGCGTTATGAAAGAAAACCCGCGCCTGTTGGACAGTCATGTGTTTCAGTTTGATTTTTTGAACGACAGTTT
>JGI20166J26741_11295559_pt1 | contig 14026 bp, 7 predicted proteins | sample TergutCu122P5_FD_26741 | JGI IMG/M metagenome (IMG submission 26741)
TAAAACGGCACGTTGCTTCCCAGCGTGCGGATACCGAGGCTCACGTTAAAGCCGGGGAGCTGGACGACCGCAATGTTAGGGGACGGTATTGCGCCGACAACCTTGTAGGTAGTGCCTTTGCCTGTCCAGTTGGGAGTATCGGAAAGCGTAAAGTCGGCGGCGCTACTTCCCGTACCATTGACGGCTGTCTTCCCCAAATCAAGCTGGACGATATCCTCCGAGAAAAGTGCCGGGTAGGCGACGCATGCAGGGGACACTCTGGCGTTATACTGCAAGTTGAAGCTAGCACTTCCAGCAACATTGTTTGACTGGTTAGCTGGAAGCGCCACTATGTCAAATCTGCTCGCTGTTTTGAAGTGATAGCTCGTCCAGACCACACCGTTGATTGTCTTCGTTGTAATCCCTGCCAATTGCAGAGCAAAGCGTGCCGTACCATGATTGCCTGCCGGAGACTGAGCACTCACCGAGTTAACATCCAGATCAATACCCGCTGGCAGATTGATATAGATATCCGGGTCGATGGTGTCAGTATTTGCTATGGTTACCCCCGCAGTATAGGTTGCGGTAAAACTTATCATGTCACCAGGATAAAAAGTACTAGCCGGATGACCTGCAGGAGTTATTGTATATGTGGAAAGAATCCCTGCACCTGAATTAGCCCAGCCGATAGTAGTATGATCAGTTGCTTGGACAAGTGTTGCGCCACCACTGTCCGTGATGGTCAATTTTACATCGCCCTCCTGCCCATTGACCCACCTACCAAAATAGTTGATAGCGGCAGGGCTGTATGAATAAAGATTGTAATACAAAACACCAAGAGTGGCCTGTTTAACTTCAAGATGAGTAAGGTACTCCCCACTAGCGAGACCCAGCATCTGGGGAGTTAGCGCCATGCCGTAGTAGGAGCCGCCCCCCACTGACCCCGTATAGGTAACCGTACGCCCCGTATTTGTTCTACCTGTTGCAATAATAGCCCTATCGGAGTTCTGAATTGTCGGAAGATTGACGCCGCGTACCTGTGGGCTGTTTGGGAAATCAAAAATGTAAGTAATATTTTCTGGCTGACTTGGACCGATATTATTGAGTAGGAAACTACCGAGCTGCTGATCAAAGTTAATCGGTGTAGGAGTGCTGAGATCACGCCTCGTCCCATTCACTGGCGCCAAGGTCATCTGAACTTTCGGCTTAACCACGGTAATATTAACAATTGCAGTCCTTGGTGCCTGCGCCTGTAGATTACCCACAAGCGCACCAGAGCTGGAATTCATGGTCGTCGAAAATGGCAATACGCCATTCCAGCGAATGGTGCTGTTATCAACAGTGGCTGTCCAGTAACTACGAATAAGCGAGCCGCCGCCAGTATCTACAGCAAACGTATTAGTAAAGGTATAGGTTACGGTCCCCCCAGTAGCAGGACCCCCAGTAACTACTACTTTCAAATGCCCATTAGCATACGTGGCGCTGTTGCTAGCAGTCGGATGCGATTCGCTCCACCAGGTGCCGCCCATCTGTCCTAAGTCAAAGCCCTGAAACTGCACTCCCGCCGGATATGTTGTTTGAAATACAACTGACTCAGCATAGTGGTTCAGACTGCCAATACTATTCTGGCTGTAATAGGTAATGCCTGTCGTAAAGGCAGGAACTGTCCCCGTATTACCACTTGAATCAGATGCGTTTACTACACCAGGAACCTGACGAGAATAACCATTATTTGGAGTCGTGCTAAATGGTGAGAGACTAGAGGGAATTATCAACCCTGTTGCAGTAATCGTCAGATGGTCGCTCAATACATTGGTACCGCTAATCATCCCCACAGTGATGTTTGGCAACACGGTTGAAGCTGCGTTGTAAGGGAAAAGGAGCGGATCAAGTGCGATTGTAAAAGTTAACGTAATGCTGTCGCAGTTACTGTTGAATTGGTAGACTACTTTGCCATCCATATTGTGATAAGGAACGTCAGCACTAGTAAAAACAGGAGGGTTAGCCGCAGCATCAAAACCGGTATACCCCGTAATCTGTTGACCAGCAAAGCTACTACCATCAAGAGCGGTCAGTGTTGAGCTTGCAACTTTTTCATCACTTTCGGTTGAAAACGCCAATTTGCTGACATTAGTGATGTCAGGCGTACCTGACTTGGCGCTGTAGGCCAGTATTTTAAATCCCCGAGGGATGGTCACTGTCAATGTACGGGTACCTGCCACTCCTTGATTGGCAAAGTTTGCCTGGACCTGGAGCTGGCGAGAGCCAGAAGAAATATCCCAGCTTGCCGCATTGGGCGTAGGCGTCAGCGTGTCAACATCGGTGAAGGCCGTGCCATTGCCGTATTTGACCGTCAGGCTGTCGTCAGTGCCAGCAATCGTCTGCATGGCCGGGCTTATGCCCAGGGGCGCCGCAGGTAGAGCTTGCTGGTTTGCTGCGGGGGCCGTTGGGCTGACCGAGGCGGTCGTTTCCTGTGCCGCTTGTGCGGCTTGGCCGGCTGCGCTTGCGCTTAGCGGCGTTGACATGGGCGCTATCATTTGGAACAGCAGCGCTACGCTGAGCAATGCTGCCAGTAATCGGTGCTTGAGCGCCGCTCCCTCTTTTTTGATTTGCATTATTTCTCCTTCTCCTTAGGGGGGAAGCCTCTTTGTCTCCCCGCCCCCCTCTTTTATTTCAAGCGCGGCTGGCGCGCGAGTTGCCGTGTTGATTCCTGTGTTGTTGCTACTCCGGACTGGGCGGGACGTCGGGTTGGCGTCCCTTCGTGGATTTGCCAGTCCTGAGGTGCTGCTTGCTATTACTTGATCATCAGGGTGATCACCTGCGTTTCTGCCGCTGTGTCGGCGCTGTCACTTGCGCAGGCGAAAACCAGAGCGGTGCCAGGGCTTTGCGTGTCGACGTTCTCGAGGCCGATAAGTGTCAGAGCGAGCGCAGCGCCCTCGGCGTCGTAGGCGCTCGCCCCGGCGTCGGCCAGGATCTGCGCCGGCGTCAGCGTTGCGCCGGGTGGATAGCGCAGCTGGGGGTGAGCAACGGTGATCCGGGGCGCTGGCGCCGGGGTGGGCGCGGGTGCTTGCGGGGACGGCTCGCTGGGAGTGTCTTTTTTTACCGGAGTTTTGTTTTTCGGTACGGCGGTCGTCGTACTCTGCGTCGGCGGTGGAGTCGACTCGGCTGAGGGCGCCGAGGTGGGAATCGTCGACGCCACCGCCTGTTGCGCAGGCGCCGGCGCGGCCGGCGCGATGATGGCGACGCGCTCTGTCGCCGGATGAGGTAAAACAGTGCCGTAGGCTACTGTGGCGCCAACCACAAACATGCTGGCCAGAGCGCCCGCGCCGATCTTTATCAGCAGGGCTTTTGCCCCAACTTTGGCGCTGGAGGATGCAACCTTGATATCGGGGAGGGCCTGGCCCAGACGACTCTGGCCCGTCGCCTTCGCCAGGGCGCCCGACTTGAGAAGATCGAGAAAGCCCTGCGCGCGGGTCGCGGCCTGAGCGCTTGCCGCAGTGCTCAGCAGACCCGGAATGGCCGCGGCCAGGTTACCCGACATCTGCCCCCAGGAAGCGTTGGCCAAAGGCGCGCTGTCCTCGCGCAGCAGGCGCGTCAGCACCGGCGTCTTGCCCGCAGACAGCGCTTCGGTCTTGTCTGCAATGTGGTTCGCGCTCACCTTTGCGAAGGCCGCCTGCAGCGCGTTGCGCGCGTCGTGGAGGCGCTTATCGACCGTCGCGGCTTTGATCCCCAGAATAGAGGCGATCTCAGGAGCCGTGAAGCCGATGTAGTAGCTCAGGATAATCGCTTCTTTCTGAGCGTCGGTCAGCGTATCAATCAGATGCAGCAGCAGGGCGCGATTCTCGGCGTTTTCGAGCGCTGCCTCCGGCAGAAACTCTTCCGCCGTTACCATCGCCGCGCTCTCCTGTCCGGAATCGGCGTCCGTCGTCAGGCCGAAGTCATCGTTTTCCAGACTTGTCGGCAACTGAGTCTCGCGGCGACGGATGCGCAGGGCGGCATAGATATAGTTGCTGGCGATATGGTAGATCCAGCTGTTGAAGCTGGCGGGGTTGCGCAGATCGTCGATCTTGAGCAACAGATACAGGAAGGTCTCCTGAACAATGTCATGCGCCTCGGCGTCTGAGTTCAGTCGCTTGAAGGCGTAATAATAGAGCGGTTGGCAGTAGGCCTCGTACAGTTCCCCAAAAGCCTGCTTCGAACCTTGCTGCGCTTGTTTTACAATCGTGATGATACGTTCATTTTTCCCAAGCATCTCCCACCATGTTCCCCTCGTTACTTCCCTGCCCGTCGCAGGACATCAACTCCTACCTATAATACAGGTGAAGTTAGAGGGTGAATCCTTACCCCTCAGGTGAAAAATTCTTTTTTGTAACAATTGGGACAATAGCGGGACTACGAGCGCAGGGGGCCGGTTAAAACCGGTCCCCCCTGAAGCGTTTATCTGCCCCGCTGGAGCGCCTAGAGCGCGGTGACCGTTGACTCCGGGAAGTTCGACGTGTTCTCTACTTCTTCTGCGGCGCGGTCGAGACGGCGGCGGACGCTCTTGAGCTCGGTAATCGCCGCGCTCAGACTTTGTTCCGCCTCAAGACCGGCGTGACCGGCCAGGTGAGCGAGCTCCTTGACCCAGTCCTCGACCAGCTCGACTTCAGACTGAGTCATCTCAAGCATCATTTGAAATTGATTATGGTTAACCCCGTCAGTACACATACTTTGTTACCTTTCTCTGCAAAACGCGATCAACGTTCGCTGGCAGGGCGCCGCAAGGCGTGGCGGCCTTAAAAGACCGTGCCCTGAGCCTTGCGACAACGCCGCCAACGGGCGCCTGTCGCGCTTCAGGCTTGTTCAACTTCGCTGAGGAACTTAGCCTCCGGCATGCCGCCTACGAAGCGCTTCGCTACTTTGCCGTCTTTGAAGACGACGTAAGTCGGGATGGACATAACGTCAAACTTCATCGCGGTCTGCGGGTTTTCGTCGACGTTGACCTGGGCGATCGTCAGCTCGCTGTGCTCGTCGGCGATCTTCTTTAAAATGGGCTCCATGCCGCGGCAGGGGCCGCACCAGGGCGCCCAGAAGTCCACCACGACGGTACCGGCGCTCTGTTCAACATCAGTTGCAAACGTTGCGTCTGTGATCTGTTTTAGTTCTGCCATGATGTGGTCCCTTCTGTCCGATGACTCATCTCTTTTATTTATTATAGAATGCTTTCCAGGTAATGGAGGGCGGCAAAACCGGCAGAGGCGCCTGATCCCGCCGCCGTTACCACCTGTTTCAGCGTGCCGTCAGTAACGTCGCCCGCAGCGAAAAGGCCGGGCAGCGTTGTGACGCCGTCCGCGTCGGCGCGGATGTAGCCGCGCTCGTCGACGGCAACCAGGTCATGGGCCACCAGCGCAGAAATCGGCGCAGTGCCCACAAACTCGAAGACGCCGGCGACCTCCAGGATGCGTTCGCTGCCCTCTGTCACGCTTTTGACGCGCAGACCGCCTACCTTGCCGGCCGCGGCATCGCCCAGCACTTCAACGGGCACGTAGCCAAGCACCGGCTCGATCGTGCTGTTGCACTCAAGGCGATCTATGACGACGCGGGCCGCGCGGAACTCCTGGCGCCGATGCACCAGGTAGACGTGGCTTGCAAACTTCGTGAGAAAGATCGCCTCCTCAAGCGCCGCGTCGCCGCCGCCGATGACCGCCACCACCTTGTCGCGGTAGAAGGCGCCGTCGCAGGTCGCGCACCAGGATACCCCCCGACCGGTGTATTCGGCCTCGCCGGGGATGCCCAGCTTGCGCGGCACGGCGCCGGTCGCCACGATCACGGCACGCGCGAAGACCGGCGCGTCGGTCGTCTCCAGCAGAAAGCCTCCGCCGGCGGGCGCAGGCGTCGGATCCTGGGCGCTCAGGGCCTGACCGGCGTCGAGGTGGCGGATCGCCGTGACCTCGCTGAACAGCGCCATCTCGGCGCCTTGCGCGGTCGCCTGGGCGGCCATGCGCTCTCCGAGTTCCGCCCCGCTGACGCCGTCGGGAAAGGCCGGGTAGTTGTCGACCTGGTCGGTAGTGATGATCTGTCCGCCGGCGGCCTGACGCTCGAAGATCACGGTGCGCGCGCCGCCGCGTGCCGCGTACAGGCCAGCGGTAAGCCCCGCAGGGCCTGCGCCGATAACCGCGATATCGATCGTGCGTATGGTCATTGAATACTCCTTAACTGGCGGTGGCGGTTGTGCCTTCGCTCTCCTGGCGTTGCCGGATCAGGTCTATCATCTTGAGCGCTTTTTCGCGGGCCGCCTTGTCTTCGTTAGTGGTGGCGTTCTTGGTGAGTTCTACCACCCGCTGCATCTGCTTGAGCGCCTGATCAAGATTAGTCTGACCGAAGACGTAGAAGATACCCAGATTGTAATTGGCCTTGACATGATTGGGGTTAAGCTCAAGAACGTTGAGCGCCTCTTGGATGGCGCGATCGTAGTTGCCGCTGAAATAGTAGAGCACCGCCCGGTCGGTCTGCGCGTCGGCGGCGTTTGGGAAGTGCGTCAGATACTGCGTAAAGTACGTGATGCCGTTCTTCGCGTCGACGATCATAGCCGCACTGTCTCCGTTGACTTGGCTCTGCGAGGCCCGATCATAGTAGAACTGCGCCAGCGTCAGCATGGCATCCGTGTCGTTCGGGTTGTTCTGCAGTGAGACCAGCGCGTTGTAGGCAGCCTTCTGGTCCGCCGTCAGCAGGCTCTGGAACTCCTCTGAGACCGCCGTGCTGCGCGCGCGAAACAGCCCGCCCTGGGCGTTGGCTATCACGACTGCCGCCGCGAACAACGCAACGGCCAGAAAAAGGATCGTCAGCGGAACCCGGTAGCGCTGGAAGGGCCGGATGATGTAGCGCTTGCCAAAGCTGATGTCATTGCCCTTGCCGAACTGGCTGACCGTCAGACCGGCTGTCTGGGCTTTCAGCAGCATGTTCAGGTCGTTGGTGAGCAGCGTCAGACAGTGATCGTCGCCCAGCTCGTCGGCCAGAAGCCAGGCGGTCGCAAGTATCTTGTCGTCGGGGGTCTTGGTGCTGAATCCCTCCGGCAGCGCCTGATTGTTGTACTCGAAGGGCGCCACGCGCAGACTGCCGCCTTCTGGCAGGACGATGCCGTCAACGAGCGAGTTGCCATCGGCCAGCTCGAAGATCATCCGCGTCACCTCGCGTCCGCGGAAGCGCAGGTCGGGGTCGACGTGCGCGGTCTTGAGCTTGTCCAGCTCCGACAGCACGGTCTCGGGAATGACGATTTGGGCGTGCGGATACGCGTACAGCGCCTGAGGATCGGTCAACAACACATTCGTGTCAAACACGATCACCGTATTCTGATCATCCTCAACGGACACGCGTCCCACCTTTCTGTATACCCTTTGAATGGCGCCAGATGTAGAAAACCAGACCGGCGCCGACCATAACCACTATAGCAACGATACCGATGATATCGAGATAGGAGCCAGAAATCGCGACACTATCTTCACAGATAACATACTCGTCAGCCAAGAGACGCACCTGCAGATCGTTCGTACCCGTCGTATACAGAGTAACGGCGGGAGAAAAAAGCGTGTCGTTGCTGGCCACGGTAAGGAGAGGACTTTTCTCAGGCTTTACCTTGAGGCCGCCCTTCGGGTTGGAAAACTCCAAATGGACCTTGAGCTGCGTCGCGGAGCTGTTGGTGACAGTGATCGGAGCCTCGCCCGAGCTGCCCGCCAGCGTCACCGGATGCGTCTTCAGTTTCAGAACCGAAAACGCTCTTCTGACGCCGCGCAAGGTCGCTGCCGTAAAACTCTCCGGATGGGGAGTCGTCTGATCCACGTTGCCCACAGCCGGCTGGGAACCAAAGGCGTTCTCGGCTATCAGCGAGAACCGCGTCGCCTCAAGCGCGTCCTGGGCATCAGGCGCCGTCGCGCTTACCAGGCCGCGCGCCGCTACGCGCGCCTGATACACCGGAAGAAAGTTCTGATAAGGCGCCTCTGCGAACTGCCGCCGCGTCCCCTCGTTTTCCGTGAGACTGCGCAACGTCGCCGTGGTCGGCGACCGGAAACTGATCCACACGCAGCTCTGCAGGGCCTCTACGTCGTCAAGCAGAGCGGAGGCCTTGCGGCGATCCCCGGGAAGTCCGACCACCACGGCGCTTGCCCGGGTCTGGCCCTGCTGGTCAAAGAGCTGTGCCAGAGCCGCTGCCAGTCCGCTGGTCTCCAGCGACTGCGAGACCCGGTTGTAGCCCGCAGGCAGCACCCGCCTGACTCCCAGAGCGAGCAGGTCGTCGCGCGCCTGCATGACCGTCCCGTCCCCGTAAGGCGCCGTGATCAAGGCCGGTTTTACCCCGAGTACGTTTTGCAGGACCTGAGTTCCCTGGCGGTACTGCGCCGCAAGGTCGTCGGTAAGTTGATACTTCTGCAGAGCGCTGACATTGGGGTCCGCATAGCCCTGCCAGGCGACCTCCAGGCGCCCGGTAGCGATCGCCCGGCGCAGGTCGGCAAGCGTCGTTGCCGCATAACGGGCCGGAGCGCTTGTCGCGGCCAGGTCGACCGGATCGCCGCTGGCGTTGAAGTAGCGACAGCCGTCGGCAAGATCAGCCAGCTCTTCGATCAGAAGCGGCGAGGGAGCGATCGCGAGACGCGCCTGAGGGTGATCCAGCACGCCGCGTGCCAGGCGGGCGAGCTCTTCGCTGCGCTGGCGCGCCGTGCCCGTCGCGGGATCTGAGGCGAAGTCGCCGTCGGTGCGCCGCAGGGGCGGGGCGCCGACGCGCACCACCAGAACCGCGGGCGCCGCAGAGACGGCGGGGTCGTAGACAAACAGATAGCTGGTCAGGCGCTGCGTCGTCGTGCCGGCCAGCGTACTGGTGCGGATCGTGCAGCGCACATCATAGCGACCGGCGGACAGCTCGAAATCGCTCAGGTCGCGCGAAAAGCGGTAGGAGTAGCGCCCCTCGGCGTCGGGACGGGGCAGCAGCAGGTCCGCAGCGCCGTTGCCACTGGCAGCGATGGCTCCCTCCTTGTCGAAAGTCCAGTATTTCGTTCGCAGGAAGATGCTCCTCCCGGCGCGATTGAGCAGCTCGAAACGGGCGCTGATGCTGTCAGCGCCCGAGGCCGGGAGCACGCGCACGGTGTAGCTGAAGGTACCGGTCGCCGTTACGCTGGCCTGGTCAGCGTCCAGCGTGGCGCTGGTCTCACCTGCCGCCTCCCGCGCCGGCGCCGGAAGCGCCGTGCTCAGGGAAGGAAGACAAAGAAGTACGCCGATCAGCGTGACAATGGTTATGGTGATATGACGGCTTCGCATGGATCCTGACGTTGTATGCTACAGTACTGATGATATCCATTATCGCACAGAGCGTCGTCTTTTCTTCGACGTAACGCAAAAGAGAAAGGCGGGAAGTGAAGATACTTGTTACCGGTGGGGCTGGTTTTATCGGTTCCGCGTTGATCCACCAGCTTGTTTCACTTGCAGGAGAGGTCATGGTGATCGACGATCTCTCAACCGGGCGCCTGGAGAACGTGCACCCGTCCTGTGGCTTTCGCAAGCTGAGCATTCTGGATCCTGAATTCGGCGCGGTGGTCGCGGACTTTGCGCCCGAGGTCATCGTCCATCTGGCCGCGCAGTCCTCCGTGACGCGCTCGCTGGCCGACCCGGCCGAAAACGACCGCGTCAACCTTGAGGGTACGCGCGCCGTCGCGCGCGCTGCGATCGACTGCGGGGCCGTGCGCGTCGTCTTCGCCAGCAGCGCCGCGATCTACGGAGACCCCGCCGAGCTCCCCCTGCGCGAGGAATCGGCCAAGACGCCGCAGAACCCCTACGGCGCAAGCAAGCTTGCCGGCGAGGCGATCCTGGCTGAAATGCTGGGGCCCGCCGGCATCGACTACGCCTTCGGACGCTTCGCCAACGTCTACGGCCCTCGCCAGAGCGCGCTCGGCGAGGCCGGCGTGATCGCGGCCTTCTGCTCGCGCATCGCCGCGGGTGCGGCGCCAGTCGTCAACGGAGACGGCTCGCAGACCCGCGACTTCGTCTATGTGGGCGACATCGTGGCGGCTTTGACCCTGCTTATCGGCCACGACCTGCGCTTTTCGAGCATCCCCGGCGCGGACGGCCCAGCCTTCAACATCAGCACCGCAGAGGGCACCGCACTGTCCGAACTGCTCATCACCTTGCGCCAGATTACGGGCTTTCACGGGCATGAGGAGCACGGAGAGCCGCCTGCCGGCGAAGTACACACGAGCATCCTGTCCGCTGACAAGATTGCCGACATCCTTGAGTGGAGCGCCGAGGTCGAACTATCCGACGGCCTCCAGGCGACCTGGAACTGGTTTAAGGAACAGGAGCAGGCGCCACGGACCTGATCTTTCGCACGACGCAGAGCGCAAGCGAGCTCGACCGCGCGATCAAGTCGCAGGCGGTCGCACGCCTTGCCGCCTCCGGTCTCGACCTGAGTCCCGTCGCCCACCAGTACTACGCCACCATACTGGCCGTCACCGGCCGCGCGCGCGCAGACCTGAGCACCGGGGAGCGAGAGGCCCTCAGCAAAGCGCTGGTAGCTCTCGGCTGGCGCGCAACCGAGATCGCGCTGCTCTGCCTGCCGGAGCTACCTGACGACAAAGCCAACAACAAGAATACGACATCCGGCAACAACTCCGCAGGGCGCGTCGCCGCCTGCGCGCCGCAGGCGCCAGGCGCCTACGCCCAAGCCCTCAACACCGAGGCCCTCGTCCTGCTGGAAAGCAACCTGCTCCCCGCCGGCCTGCACCTCCCCTGGATCAAAGTCGCTACCTGCGACGACTTCTTCGGATCGCTCACTGACGAGAACAAAAAACGCACCGCCTGGACACAACTCCAGGCGGTGCGTCGTATTCCCACGCTCACCGACTAACGGTAAGTTAGTCCTTCAGCGGCGGGAACTTATGTAGTTTCAGGCCTTGCTCTACTTCCTCGACGGCCTTGATGCCGATGCCGGGAATGTCGAGCAGGTCATCTACGCTGCGCCCCATCAGGTCGGCGACCGTGGCAAAGCCCGCTTCGGCGAACTTCGTGGCCCAGCGCGTTGACACGCCGATCTCCTTGAGCGGTTGCTGCAGGGGATCAGGGGCCAGCTCCGTCTTCAGCAGAGCCGCCTCACGCTCGGCGTTGGGGACCAGAACATCGTCGGCCACCGCAGCGCCGGCGCTCACTCCGCCGATCAGCTCATCAAAATCGTAGAGGACCGGATCGGTCCCGACGCCACTTTCCGAGCTGTCTCCGCCCAGCATCACGTCCGGATCGAAGCTGACGCCCAGATACTTCGAGGCATCGAAGCTGGTGTCGAAGTCATCCTCGTTCCAGGTCATCGAACGCACAAAGTCGTCAGGGTCGACATCCCACTCGGCCGGCTCGGGCGTCATCGCCTCGATGGCCGTGAAGTCATCGCGCAACACATCCGGCGCGGCGTCGATGCTTGTCGCCGTCTCGCCTGCCAGGCTCGTACCCTTATAGCTGACTTCCACATTGCGGTAGCGCTTCATGCCGGTACCCGCCGGAATCAGCTTGCCGATGATGACGTTCTCCTTCAGGCCGAGCAGCTTGTCCTCGCGGGCCTCGATAGCGGCCTGCGCGAGCACCGTCGTCGTCCACATGAACGAGGCCAGGGACAGGAAGCTCTCGCTGCCGAGCGACCTCATCGACGCGCGGACGATCTGCAGCGGCCCGATAAGCGTGTCGTGGGCCTGTGCTGGAAGCTTGCCTTCGGCGATCAGCTGATCGTTTTCCGCCAGGTACTGGAGGCGGTCCACGTAGGAGTCCACGAGGAAGTCCGAGTCGCCGCTGTCCGTAACCTTGACCTTTGAGAGCATGCGCGCAGCGATGATCTCGAAGTGCTTGTCGTTAAGTTCCACGCCCTGACCGCGGTAGACCGCCTGAAGCTCGTTGATGATCCAGTGCAGCATCTTCTCACGTCCGACGATCTTGAGACGGTCGGGACCATAGGGGCGCCCCTTGGTCAGGGGGTCGCCGGCCGCCACCTTGTCGCCCACCGCGACGATCAGGCGCGACTCGTTGCTCACCGGAGCGCTGCGCCAGACGTTGCGTTTGTTGGCTCCTGTCACGACCACCACGCTGCCGCCGTCATCCTTCTCGATGGCGCTTACCGTGCCGTCGATATCGGCCAGCAGCGCAAAGATGCGGTTGGCCTTCGGGGACTCAAGGATCTCGTTGACAAGCGGCAGGCCCTCGGTGATGTCGGATCCCGCCACACCGCCGGTATGAAAGGTTCTGAGCGTCAGCTGGGTACCCGGCTCGCCGATGGACTGCGCGGCGATAACGCCGACGGCGGTGCCGATGTCGACCGGCGCGCCGTTGCTCAGGTCGTAGCCGTAGCACTTCTGGCAGATACCGCGACCTTCCAGACAGGTCAGAGCCGTGCGGATGTGCAGCTTACTGACGCCGGCCGCCTCGAACTCTTCAAGCTTTTCCAGCGAATCGATGTATTCGCCTGCGCCCAGCAGCACCTTGCCCCGGGCGCTCTTGACCGGAGCACTCAGGACGCGTCCGATCAGGTTCGTATCAAGTTTGCCGTTGTGTTCGGCATAGATCGACACTTCAACGCCCTCGGGGGTACCGCAGTCCTCCGTACGCACAATCGCGTCGTGCACGAAGTCCAGGAAGCGCCGCGTCGTGTAGCCGCCGGTCTCAGTCCCCAGCGCCGTATCGGCCAGACCTTTACGAGCGCCATGCGTCGAGATGAAGTACTCGAGCACCGTCAGACCCTCGCGGAAGTTCGTCTTGATCGGACGGTCGATGACGTCGCCCTTCGGCGACTGCATCAGTCCGCGCATCCCCGCCAGCTGACGGATCTGCTTCAGGTTACCGCGGGCGCCGGACTGCGCCATGAGGTAGATCGGGTTCTTGGGATCGAAGGCCTTGACCATCGCGTCGCCGACCTCGTCGGTCGCGCGGTTCCAGATGTCGATGGTCTGACGATGGCGCTCGGCCGTGGTCAGCAGGCCGGCCTCATACTGCTCGTCGATCTTGAGCGACTCCTTGTCATAGGCGTCAAGGATCTTCTGCTTGTTCTCCGGGATCGTCGCGTCGTAGAGCGAGGCCGTAATACCGGAATGCGTCGCGTAGTGAAAGCCCAGGTCCTTGACATGGTCCAGGATCTCGGAGGTCTCCGCCGTAGAATAGCGCAGGGCCTGATCCTCGATGATGGCCGCGATGGCGCTCTTATCAAGCGAGTAGTTGACGAAGGGATAGTCGTCCGGGAAGGCGCGATTGAACAGGATGCGCCCCACCGAGGTCTCGATGCGCGTACCCGCGCTGATCAACTGGGCGCTGCGCTCGCTCGCGCTGCTGCGTACCAGGTGATCGCGCGTCATGCGCACGCTGATCCTGGCCTGCAGATCAAGGTCGGCGCGGCTGTCGTAGGCAAGCACGGCCTCCTTGGCCGACATGAAGGCGCGGCCCTCCCCCGCCTTGTTCTCGACGATTGTCGTCAGGTGGTAGATACCCAGCACCATGTCCTGAGAAGGCACGGCGAGCGGACGGCCGTTGGCCGGCGATTTGATGTTATTGGTAGAGAGCATGAGCACGCGGGCCTCGGCCTGCGCCTCGGTCGAAAGCGGCAGATGGACGGCCATCTGGTCGCCGTCGAAGTCCGCGTTAAACGCCGTGCAGACAAGCGGGTGCAGATGGATGGCCTTGCCCTCGACGAGCACCGGCTCGAAGGCCTGGATGCCGAGACGATGCAGTGTGGGCGCGCGGTTCAGCAGCACAGGATGGTCCGCGATGACCTCTTCGAGGACGTCCCAGACGATCGGGCGCTGACGCTCGACAAGCTTCTTGGCGGCCTTGGTGTTGGCCGCGCCCTCGCGCTCCTCGCTCTCTTTGTAGCGATCAACCAGACGCTTCATGACGAAGGGTTTGTAGAGCTCCAGGGCCATCTGCTTGGGCAGACCGCACTGATGCAGCTTCAGCTCCGGACCACCGACGATGACCGAGCGGCCCGAGTAGTCGACGCGCTTACCCAGCAGGTTCTGGCGGAAGCGTCCCTGCTTACCGTTGAGCGAGTGAGAAAGCGACTTCA
>JGI20166J26741_11296670_pt1 | contig 14022 bp, 15 predicted proteins | sample TergutCu122P5_FD_26741 | JGI IMG/M metagenome (IMG submission 26741)
CTTTTCAATGTTTTGAAGAATGTCAGCACATATGTTCATTCGAATTTCCTTTTGTTCAGGAGTGAGGAGTTTCGGCACCATCTTTGAACACACTTTTTTTTATGTTGAAATTGTTAAGTAAAATCTGTTGAACAGTTTCCTTGTCAATGTTAATTAACTCAGCAACTGCACGAATGCTCAGGTGACGATTTTGTCAAACAATTTCACCAACTTTTTTGATGTTAGCATCTGTGTTTGATGTGCTGAGACGATCGGGGCGCTGGTCTTCTCCGATCTCTTCCCTTCCCTCTTTAAACCTGTTAAACCACTCGAAAACTTGAGTACGAGATAGACACTCATCACCGTAAACTTTCTTCAACAAATCGTACATTTCTGTAGAGGATTTTCCAAGTTTCACATAGAATTTCACATTGACGCATCGCTCCACATTAACACTTAACATGATTCCAACAAAGAAGAAGAAACACAATCCACTTCAAGCAAAGGCTACTGCCAAACTGTTTGCTGCACGACCTTGAAATTGTAACTGTGAATGGAGGGGAGAACACAAGCCAATACCACACACCGCTCGCTGTTGCCAAATTTACAGGGAAGAGGAAAAAATTAAGTACGGTTATTTTATAGCCACACCACGTATGTAGGTCATACCAAAAGTAATGAGCAACATTTTTTTTTATAAATTAAAATTTGTTATGTAAAAACGAAGTACATCATCTTAATCCATAGACATCTGCTTGTTTTTCTACATAATCCCCATTTCTCTTTACACATTTTTCCCACTGTTCTGGAAGTTTGAATATTCCCTTGTGGTAGAACTCCGTTTCAGCTGCCTGAAGACATTGACATACAGCTGTCTGGAGTGCCTCGTTTGTCTCGTAATGTTGGCCTCGCATCTGATTCTTCACAAAACCAAAGAGTTGTAATGGGAAGGTGCCAGATCAGGACTGTACAGAGGGTGAGGGAGAACTTCCCACCCCATGTTCTCAATTTTTTCCAGGGTCAAACGAACAGTGTGAGGCTGAGCGTTATCGTGCTGCAGGATGACTTTCTTCTGGGACATTTATCGCGCAATGCACAACGAAGCTTGAGTAGTGTCTGGACATAACGAGCAGCATTTATGGTTTTTCCAGGTTCCAGAAATTCAATCAAGATGCTCCCCCCTGCATCCCAGAAGATGGTGCCTATAATTTTCTTAGCTGATGGCATTGTCTTTGGTTTCTTTTTTGTTGGTGAATCCAAATGATACCATTCCATACTCTGCCGCTTCGTTTCAGGGTTGGAATGGTGAAACCAACTTCTGTCGCCTGACACAATACTGAGCAAAAAATCATCTCCATGTCGATATCTTCGAAGCATTTCTGAAGTGATGGCTTTTCGCTGAACTTTATGGTCTTCAGTCAGTAAACGCAGTACCCAACGGGCACAAATTTTCGAATAACCTAAGCTTCCAATCATCTCCTGAACTGCATTGTGCCCTAATCCAAGTTTTGTTGCAATTGTGTCTAGCGTCACACCTCTGTCTTCCTTAATGATTTCATTAACTCTTTTCTTGTTGGGTTCAGTTGAGGCTATTTGAGGGTGACCGCTACAAGGCTGATCTTGGATGCTTGTGTTCCCATCTTTAAAATGCTTTACCCATTGTCTAACACTACTAGCACCCATGCATACATCTGCATACACACACTGAAGTCTGTGGTGAATATCAGCAGCAGGAGTCTCCTCTTTAACAAGAAATTCAGTGACGGCACGCTGATGAAACGAGACTTCATTGTCGGCCATTTTGTATCACTTCTTTATGGTTGTGTGATGCAAGCTACTGATGCCATACCTCACTCAAAGATATGACAATAGTTGGTGCCATCTACCATACGATACTCAATCGTTTGATGTTGCAGAGTTGCCAACTATGCGACGTTGCTCATGACTTTGGGTATGACCCTCATATTTATCTTTATTTGTGAATAGAAACTTCATTAAAGTATATAGACCTTCTGTGTGTGCATCATCTGTGAGAAAAATTCTTAGAGGATTAGTGAGTAACCAGTAAATGATATTACCCTTCTTTTCCAATACACTGCATCTGTCTTTGTGAGTGTATATAAATTAGTTTTACCATTGTATGAAAATACATAGTTTTGTTCTGGAAATGAAACATATTCAGCATTGGCATCACATGTCATACATACAGTTGCTAAGCAATTTTCAAGCTCTAGTCATGTACACTGCAACATGCCATTGTCAACTGATGCAGTATCGTCTTCAGTTTTATTCAGCTGTTTGATGTTGGCCACCAGAGTGGGACACACATGTGCACATGGCTATCCCTGTAGGAAAATCGACAGGGTGTGATTTCCAGTTACTTTGCTGGCCAAGAGTTGTGACCATCACAGTTTGTTGGTTTGAGAAGTGCTTATTACAACATGCGCAAATGTTGAAGCTCCAGTTTGGTTGTGCACTGTGTTGCTGCTAGAACAAGGCAGGCTGCAGTTCTATTAACTATGGGTAGACAGAGTTTTCTAGCATATATGATTAGTGGATGTCACTATAGCTTTTGCATTGAAAGAGGGACATATCAAATGATCGTGCAGCAGGCCACATTACACATTACCTTTAAAGCTCTGTGTATTGTGCTCCACTGTAGTGGAAGGGTATGGTCCCCAGATGTGTACATCCTCGTAACCTTCCTTGGAGTGTGGAATGCCACTTTATTTACTTTATGAATTCATTGTCTTCATCCAGTTTCACATACTTGATTATTGCTACCCTGTCATCTGGCATAATTGCATGCATCGCTTGTAGCTTGTGAGTGTACAGACAAAAGTGTTTTCGTAACACCCAGTACACTGTCAATCATGGCATTGAAGCTAATGCACTGTAGCATACATCATCTTACTTTGACTTTGGACACGGTCCTTGTGTATGTGTTAGACATTTTTATCAGACCTGTGAATGCTTTGCAGTTTCCTTGTGTGGAACGCTTCCAGTCTCCTTGAATATTTGTACTGAGCATATCAGTGGTCTCAGTGGTGGCGTCTTTTGACACGTTCTGGAACGTGTAGTGACCTGTGTGTCCGATCTCATTTTGATAAAACACTCCATTCACTCCATTAACAGAGCTGATGATTCACACACACACACTGATACAGTGCGATGGAAAATGAGTGACGCTACCATCAACCAGGTACTTAGGGAAAGAAAGTGTGAGAGTTTCTCTCACAGATGATGCAAAAACCAGTATCTCTATATCTTTTCATAAAGTTTTTATTGACAAATGAATTTATAAAGATAATTTAATACACCCTGCACTTCTTAGTTTAAAAAGTTAGTAGAGAAGAACTTTGTCACTCTTTGAAACCAGAAAAATAGTTGATTATAAAGTGAATATGTTGCTATTATAGTTCTGTGCTTTATTAGCATAATTTCTGAGTAATTGGAAACTTTACAGATAGGTATGGATTACTTTTGAACAAACAAAATTTCCAGTGCTTTTTGTAAGTCTGTAATAAGATTGTACACTTTAATGAGCAGCGATATGAGAATGTTGTGAAATTTATTCATGTAAGTTGGATGGACACATTCCTTGCACTGAATGAAGAGTCAGGGCATTTTCCCTTTGTGTTATTGAACCCTGTTTGTTCATTTTTCAAAAGATTAAACATATATGTTGTCATAATTTCTGTTTGGTGTACAGTTCCATGTTGAGTTACTGATGATGATTATTATTATTATGACACTGATTGTCATTAAGTTATAAACTTTTATGAACACCGTATTAGTTATCGTAAATAGTACTTCATTTTGCAGGTCTGATAGCAGCTCTGTCTTCCTCTGTGTTGTACTTCCTCCCATATGCTGATAATTTTGTCATCATATTTGCTTTTTGCATTAATGAGCATGTTTGTTTATATAAAAGTCTAGTGCACAGAAGGCTGATGAAAGTTAAACAAAACCTTACAAATGGTATTTCATTGGAAAGTATTTTCTTTGTAATAAATGAGTAGTTTAGGTTGTGACAAGAGCCAATTATAAATTATGTTTATGTGTGTTATAAACGAATAATGTTCATTCATATTTTTTGATACATGTAGTACTGTAAGTCATGAATGTGTAGTTTTTACTTTAAGGGACTGGTAATTCTCTGTTATGCATATTTTTTTAATATAGCAGGTTAATTTCACATAAGTTACATGCAACTAACAGCGATACTTGTAATTAAATCTGAAATTTCAACATTGCGATTCCTAAAGCTGTCAGGAAATTTGGGATACTAAAGTGTTAAAGATGATAAGGGTCCTAGTTTATTCCCTTCTCTGTATGTTCTGCAAGATTTAAGTTGGTGTGAGTGAATGATGTACCATTTTCTTTGTAGGCAGAGACAGCTGCTAATAGAATCTGCAAGGTTTTGAAAGTCAACCAAGAAAATGAACGCCTTATGGAAGAATATGAACGGCTGGCTAGTGACGTAAGTAAAATAACTGAATTTTTTTTATCCCTTTACATGGATTAGAAATACTGTTCCTTAAAGTGATAACAAAGCAAAATTAATTTTTTGATTCTCACGCAGCTGTTGGAGTGGATACGTCGCACAATGCCATGGCTGAACAGCCGCCAGACAGACAATTCGTTGGCTGGTGTGCAAAAGAAACTTGAAGAGTACCGTACTTACCGGCGCAAGCACAAACCTCCTCGTGTTGAACAAAAAGCAAAATTGGAGACAAACTTCAACACCTTGCAAACAAAGTTGCGTCTGTCTAACAGGCCTGCCTATATGCCCACTGAGGGCAAGATGGTCTCGGTGAGTGTTTGAAGTACTACGCTATCTTCATTTGTAGTGGCTTTGGGCCATTGTATCCATTATATAACAATGAAAGTGAATAATGTCACATTATCACATTGTGACAAAGTACATTTACGATTGTGTGCTGCCGAAACTTTGGACCAATATGACTCAAAATTGAACGTTAGAAGTGCTGTTCTGTGTGAAGGTGTATGTATTGTAATGATTATTGCACATTGTTTTGAACAAAAACTTGTCATTGTGAAGTTTACATCTGTAAGTTAATAGAACACATCCCATTTTGTTATGTCTCAATCAAGAGAATAATAAAATTTCAGTTGAACACAACTTATAATCTCAGCCAGATATGTAGGCTGTGGGAGCACAGTATCCCACATATGTTGGTGACCCTGACGATGAACACACCACCAGGCTATTATGTTCTTGTGTCAATTGATGAGACAGGCTGTACTGGCGGAAACTGACTTAGTAGAACACATCCCGTTGTGTTGTGGCTTAATCAAGGGAATAATAAAATTTAATTTGAGCACAACTTATTTTCTCAATCAGCTGCATGGGGTTATGTATCTGATCGAGTATATAAGTTGTGTTCGACCGCAATGTTGTTATTACTTTGATTTTCAGCTGTTGTTGATGTTGTTTCTGTTTGGGGTTTTTTGCACTCAATGGCATTAGAATTTGTTGTCTGCATTTGGAGGTACTTGCTGCTTTCATCTTCAGGGTTGAATTGAGTGAGAAAAGAACATGTTCAGGTTTTGGGTACATAGGCACATCTCAGTGAGGGTCTTGTAGTAAAATTGAAATTGGCTCCACTTGCTTATGAAGGTCATTAGATATGTTGGAATGAAGTTGAGTTTTAGTAAATTGAAATTACCATATTTACTTGAATGCAGGATGAGGTTTTTTCGTGTAAGTTGGGTGTGTGAATATGTGAGGCCGTCTTAAATTTGAATTTGATGGGCTGAACTGGATCATGCCAAACTGGATCACTCTGAACCAGACGATGCGAAGCCAGACCAAGACCTGCATTGCCAAGTTATAATATGAAATCTGCGCTCTTCTGAGATATTATACAGTGTAGAGTGATAGTTATGTACCAATATTTCAGGTCAACCTCCCAGTCCAGTCTTCAGTGGTCAATAAATCCCAAAGAGAGAAAAGCTCATGACTGAAGTTAAGTGACAAATTCCTCTTTTTTGGGACTTTGTCAATTTTCTAATTTTTTAAAGAAGCACTGGCTTTGTTTCTGTTTTCAGGCAAAGATGCACCTAACTTGGTCAGCCCCTTAGATACAGCTATTCTCAGTCACTGGGCACCATAGCAACGGGAAACTTGTTATGATATGAGAACGAATGTAGCCTAAGGGTAGTAACAGGGGAATGGCTATTGAAAAATGAAAAAGTAACTACAAGACTCAAATATAAAACCTGGACCAATCCACAAGTTATTAACCTAAAAAAGAGCCACGAACACAGACTGATCAGAACATAGACACAAAACAAAAATCCAGAGCACATGAATTTAAAGTTGTGTGGACACCCCTAACACCATTTGTGGAGAAGATTATTTATCTTCATGGGTTCATATACGTTTATAAACCAAGAAATGAAAATGTAGTATTTAGTCAGTGTGGATCATAGTGATATAACAGCTCATCTCACCAGAATTGACTGAAGGGTTTTAAGAAGTGATGTGTATCTGATGCAGTGGATGGTACTTGTGATATGTAGTGGAATGACAGTGAAGAGGATGGACATGTTAGGAGTGAATGTGAGGAAGATGAGGGCACTGACTGGAAGATTGGTAAAGTTAGGTAGCATATGACATGCTATATCTATTAAGTTCATGAAATTAATAGTAAAATATTTTTTATTAGCAGACATTTTATTTTGTGGGGGATCATCTTATATTTGGATAAATACACTTTACCTGGGCAGATTTTTTTGGGTGGTTGGGGTGGGGTCATCTTATATTAGAGTCGTTTGCATTCGGGTGAATATGGTAGTAGCAGGTATAGGAAGTACATGGACTCAGTGCACATGCATATTCGAAAACTCAAATTGACCATCATAGTTTGGAAATTCTGCTTATATAGATTTCATGAAACCGGCAGGAGTTGGCAATAATAGAAAGGCAGGTAGGGTGTGATAATTCTTCATGCTTATCACTTAACTTGATTGTCTTCCGTAGATGGTGCTAGCGAAAGTGGGTAATATATTACATATTATTTTCTTCTGGATCACTGTTTGTGTGATAGGTCATAGGTTTTATTTGGTTATGTTAATTTCAACTTGTATTTCTGTCATAATTTTGGTCTTTTTTGGTTATTCTTATGGCTAGGTGCATACACAGATGTGGGTTGTGCAGTGACTGAGCATGGCTGTTTTGTTGGACACAACTGGGTAGCTGCCTGCCTACCCTATTAGCGGTGGACACAAACAGATGTAATTTGTGGAACATGTTCATCTTTGTATGTGAGATGGTGGACAAACTTAAGAAACTGAAAAATCCCAAAACACTTATTGTGGTTACATAGGCCTATTAGGAAAATGTGTTCCTTTGCCAGTTAGGCATTCATCCCATGTACCAGGTCTTCTACATTCTCGGTGCTGTTGAAGATTTTACCTATGGAAGTGTCTAATAAGATAAATACAATAAAATCCTTATTTAAGATTTCTTTAATACAATTTAGGGACATTAAGTGGCATCTCTGCTTTAAATGAGTACTAATTTTCATGTTTATTACAGGACATAGCCAATGCCTGGAAAGGCTTGGAACTCTCAGAGAAGTCTTTTGAAGAATGGCTCTTGTCTGAGATGATGCGGTTGGAGCGCCTGGAGCATCTTGCGCAGAAGTTCAAACACAAGGCTGACATCCATGAGGACTGGACACGAGGAAAGGAGGAGATGTTGCAGAGCCAGGACTTCCGTCAGTGCAAGCTGAATGAGCTGAAAGCTCTTAAGAAAAAGCATGAAGCTTTTGAGTCTGACCTGGCTGCACATCAGGACCGTGTTGAACAAATTGCAGCAATTGCTCAGGAACTGAAGTCAGTGCATTTTTTGTTTAACATGACTTACCATACATAGTTATAATTAAGACCTGAGAACATTTTCCAAAATGCATTTTTTTTGGTGATTGCATTCTGTATTGTGGCCATAGGGCAGTTTGTTGAAGATGCAAAACTTGAAGCTAATCACACCAAAGATTTTATATTGCTGCATAGAGTTAAGAAATTATTTTGCCTTTTATTTGGTTAAATATTCACTATACTTCTAACGAAACTTGCAGGTAATGTACGTTGGAAGCTTTATTGCAAAGCGAGGGTTGTATTGAACTGATATAATTTTGCATGTAAATTCTAAATATCAGACTTCATCAAAATATGTTTGCCAGATTTGGAATTTCAATATGCAGCAAGTTGCACCTTTTGCATTTTTCATTCAGTGAATGCACATTATGCCAAGAAATTACAAACGTTCAGTTTCAATAGTGAATTGCATAACAAAGACGACTATTTAATGTGCTTCTTAGAAATTCTAAAATCTTTCAAGTGAGTGGTAAATTCTGATCTGTGTAATAAAAATAATTTTCACCATAGCTGCTGAGTTGAAAAATAACAGATTTGAAATTATATTTCTTGTCAAAATTCATTCATTTTTGAAAACCCATTCTGTGTAACTGAGTCTGTCAGTGGGCTAGTTGGTTTAAATTCTTTTACTGAAAAAGAGGAATATTAAGTTAACTGTACATTATATAAAAATGTGTCAAATGAAGGTTATAATATTTCATAAGACTGATCTTAACCAAAAGTTGATCAGGCTCTGCAGGCTGGATTCATCAGGCTGAGGGTAGCAACCACTGGAGGTTTCTGTGAGCAAGTATTGAACACACATGCTCCATAAAATATAGGGAATTTTTGTGAACAGCTTGAGCAGCTTTTAGCCTTTGAGTAAGAACTGTGCTGCACAGAGTTAATCAGTTCTTAAAGAGATATTTACATTTATGAGAAATTAGATAATATTTGAGTTGTGTTTGCAAAAAGATTGGTTAAACATTCACAAGAAGAATTTTCATGAAAGGGTCGTTGAACAAGTTAAAAGTGGATAATGCATTTTGTTTCGTGATGGTTTTTTATTGGCTCTTGTTTATCATTGTCAGTATACTAAGTGTTGACATATATCATCCTTTCTGCGTTTTATCTTGTCATGTGTTGGAAATCACTGTATTTGTTTGTCACTTTATTATTTAAGTTGTTGTTAATCATTTTATTCCACTTCCAGGTCTGTTGCACAGTTGTGTATGAGTCAAGTTCATAGTGCACAACATGGGGAAGGAATCTTGAAATGTTAAGGTTTATGTTTGTGATGTGCGTTATCAAGGAGAAGTGCTGTCAGATGATGAGAGCATTTGTGAAAAATGTTGTAAAAGAGAGTTTGCTAATGACTTAGGCGTGGCTTTTTGTTCCATGAGACATGTTTCAGCATTCCCCTGTCAAAATGATGAGCTTCAACTGTGTTTAGAACAAAGTGATGCTTTAATAGCCACTACTGTAATGACTTCATCAGTCATCATGAATGATGAAACACCCAATGAAAAACATGGATTAGCACGTGAATATTATGTTAATCCCACTGTATCTACTCTTCTGTATAATTCTTGTCCTTTGAGGTCTGTTGATATGTACTGTCAAATGGGTATCATCGTAAGTTTACAAACAGAAAAGTGAAAATTGATTCTGTTGTTCCAGCCATGTGCAATGAAACCTGTGTGCATTGTTTTCCTGCAAGTATCATCCATGTTTTCTGGTCCCTATAAATTGCCCAAGTGAACGATGTATAACATTTTATTGGCATCATCATTATTTGAAGTAGTGTTTTACCACATCACTTGTTCAGACTTCCTGGTCCTTACCACCAGTATCGCCTGAACGATGATTTCTGATAAGGAAATAGCAAAAGTAATGCAGTGTTTGGAAGTGCAGTAATGGTAACTTGCCTATTGTACCGTTAGAGCTGCAGAGGTACTTAAAAAATGTCATGTGCCATAACTCAGTCAAGTGGATAAAGGAAGTGGAGTTGTCTTGGTGAGGGGGAGGCAAGCCTCAAAACTGTGTTCTACAGTATTGCAGTAGTATTGTCTCGCATCATCTGTTCATGTCAGTGAATTGGATTCGGTGCTTAACAGTGATGTGATGTAGTGTTGTTATCCCTGTTACTGCATGCTGTTATTCCTGTTTTTCCACTGTTATTTCTTGTACATAATGCCACCCATTAGAGCTGGCTATATTGCACCTTACAGAGCAAATAAGGATGCTTCATGAAAACTGAAGATCATTGAAAAAGTGGAGGAGTTTAACAGTGCCCGTGTTAAGCTCTGTTGTTGCAAAGGCAAGGAAAATATGCAAACACATTGACCAGTACAGCAAGTCCTGTAAGAATAGGAAGATGGGAAGAGTATATGCTTTCCATTAAATTGAAAGCATCCTGTTGGATTGGAACCACAACATACATGCATTGTGTATTCCTGTCAATGGTACATTGTATGTGAGAAAGCCAAGAAGGTAAATGATAGAATGTAGGTTGACATTTCTGCTGTATTGGATGGACGGATGGATCTGTAGGTTGAAAAATTGTCATGGCGTAATGTACAAGAAACTAGCTGGAGAATGTGCTTCTATTGTCATTGGTATGATTGGCCTGTGACTGGAGAGACTTCCAACATTAATGGATGGATGTATGCCCTAGGACATGAGCAGTACAGATGAGATGGGCATTTGCTACAAGTGCCTCAGAGGTAGAAAGCTGACATTGTAAGGCCAGCCCTGTCACTAGGCAGAAAAGTGCCAAAGAGAGCATAACAATGCTACAGTGTGTGAACAGTGATAGTGGTGACAAATTTATGCCAATTGTGATTGGAAAGGCATTAAAACCACATTGTTTTAAAGACGTAAAAGCCTTCTTGTGTATCCTGTGCAAATTAAAAAGCATGGATGATCATGATCATTTGTATGGACTTTTAAGGGTGCTGTGCCTCCATGGGTGTACATATTGTTGTGGACAGTTGTGTTACTCACTCACAAGATATGTCATTTCAAAGGATGTAAAAATTGTATGTTGTCCACCAAACTTCACAAGTGTGTTACAGCCTCTTGATTTGGGCATAATAAAATGTTCCAAGCAGTTGTACATAAAGCTTCTAGTACAAAGGCTGTGTGTTTGATGGACCGTGGAGAGGATATTGAACTGAATATCATTGTTTTGCGTGTGATACATTTCACAATAGTGGCTCTTCAACAAGCCACACATGCAACAACTGTGCATTGTTTCTGTCAGTGTGACTGTAGGTGTGAACTTAACTTGGACTGTACACTGTCTACATATCTGTAGACAGTGAGTTAGACATGTTATGGCATACTCGAGCTTCATTGTGTTGTGTGATGACTGCAGAGGTGAAGCAGAGAAAGTGGTTGATGAACATGAGCATGAACTGGTGCCAGCCTCACCAAATTGTGCACGTCAATTCATTTGTGCACACAGTGCTGGTGAATGTAACAAACAGAACATTTTGAACTTACAGTTGGCACTGTTTTATCCCTGATGCATACAGTGTGAGCAAAACAGTTTCTAGTTAGATTTCTTTGTAAAAAAAAAGTGATTTGCCTTCACATTTTTCATTTTTTATTGTTTTCTCAAGTTTCTGACATATTTAATACTCTCTTGCAGCTGTCATTTTTCTGTGGTGTGTTCCCTCCCCCTCCCTTGCTGCCAAAAATGATGGATTGGGGTTTGACTTTTATTACCATGCAGTGCATCTAAAGTCTGTATAGTAAGGACATTTCTGGGGTCTCTTAACAGTGCTCAGTTGACTTCATAATTCTTCTTTTTGATCCAGACTTTTCAGTAGTAGGGAATGGATTGATACACTGATCCTGTTACTTAGTTATTTGTCTGCACAAAGTGCATAAAGTAAAACAGAAGTTATGTTTATTTTCCACATTTTTCATGCCTGAAGCTGCTTTACAGTTTTCAGGAAGACTTATTACTGGAAGTTATACTAAAATTTAACATAACTTCCATATATTTTCTTTCCTGAGTTTTAGTGTTCATAAAACATTAAATATGTGTTTTGCCCTATATTACCACACTAGGCCACCTTCCAGTGAAAACAAATCTGAATTCTTCTTGGCTTTTCAACAAGTTATTATTCATTCTTTACAGCACGTTGGAGTACCATGACAGTGTGTCTGTGAATGCACGGTGTCAGAGGATTTGTGACCAGTGGGACAGACTAGGTAACCTGACTCAGCGCAGACGCCAGGCTTTGGATGAGGCTGAGAGGATTCTTGAGAAAATAGACATCCTGCATCTGGAGTTTGCTAAGCGTGCTGCAGTGAGTTGTACTGCATGTTTTTTATTGACTCTGGAACCTCCTAATCCTGTGATAATGAATTGTTGTAACAGTAATTATGGTTGCGACCAGCCTCGTGGCTTGGTGGTCAGAGCTCCTGACTACTAACCATGAGGTCCCAGGTTTGATTCCCGGCTCTGGGTAGTTGGTAGAAATTAGGTTTAAGGCCCCCCCCTGGCACCTCACATTCACCTCTCATTTCACCATCATTCTCATCGGGACAACATAACCGCGCCTACTGGGTGTCCCAACCTCAGAAGTCCACGAAGTCTGAGAGGACTGTGGTGGCATTGGAGGGGGAGAAAAAAAATTATGTTTGCAGATGTGTGTTTAATACTAATTCCCCTAAACCCATCATTTTAGGTTCAAATAGTGTCCCTTCTGCCCCAAAAATACAGTAATTTTGGAGCACAGTTTTAACATAGCATGTTACTGTAGCATGAAAATGAATAGGTTTTGTGAAGATAAATGTTTGTACTTTTCAAAACAATGTAGTAGCCATGGAAAAATCTGTATTTAGTTTTCAGTTTGCTGCTGATAACTATGAAATGTAATATGAGGTATTTATAAGCATTCCTACAAATCGTGTATGAAGAATTTTGTATAGGTGACCAGTGATGGTTACAGTGAGAGCCTTGTAGGTTATATCTGACAAATTGAACACACTGAATGCCCCATGACTATCTGCCAGAGGTTTAAATTATGTCATTCAAATATTAAAGTGCATAATGTTTAGTACTATTAAGTTGTAAGGTTTTTACACATACGTTTTTTCCATGCCTAGCTGTGTGTATGTGAATAATATTGCCATATTCACAGATAGTGGTGTTAGTGATAACAGTTACTGTGATGACATAATGATTTAATTAACATTTCATCTTCAGTGCAGCTGTAGCCGTGAATCTTGACACTTGTAGTAATTCGTGCAATCGTGTGACATTTGAAGTAAACAAAACAGATTTGCTAAATTTATCTCAACAGAAGATAACTGAAAGAGGAGTACTTGTGTTATCATGTGTATGATAAAAGAAGTTCAGAGCCCCACCTTGTTGTCTGGACTCTGAAGTGGAAGCACTGTGAGCAAAATTGCACAGTAAATTGCCTGCACAGTACTCACTGGTGAATTTTCTGAGATTTCAGTTCCGATGTCCTTTAGCAGCTTGTCATTGTAAACGTTATCTGATTCCATCTTTTGTTCAGGCGTGGGCATTTAATTTTGGAAGATAAAAAAAATGAAGGTAGTGTTTTTCACCAAACCATAGAATCCCTTTGGAACTAGTGGGTCATTGACATTTGCTTTGATTTGTTGGCTCCAGTTTGTAGTTGAAAAACACCATTGAAACCATGGACTGTTGTTGTTGCCAGTGATTAAGTTACTTCCAAATTAGTAGTGTAGATAAGGCCCTCACAGCTTGGGGTTGGGGGCATTGGTCATGGGTGTTATGTGTACAGCTGTGCATTGCTAATTGAAGGGCTTATGGCATGAATGTGATGAGTGATACTTTAAACTCCACTCTTTGACGTGTTTAAGGTAGAGTTACTGTGATACCTCAGGTGAAATATGTGCCTGATGAACAGTAAAGGTAAAGCAGTACCATTACAGGCCTCAAGCGGCCCAGAGGGTTCCAGAAAGTTAAGGTTCCCAGATTTCATGACAGTGGCACAGGATGGTGGTAAGGTTGTCAGCCTTACGCACCAGCTGCCTTTACCCCCAGAAAATACACCTGGTACTCATTTCTGTTAGAGGCTGAGTTGACCCCAGGGCCATAGTGCGACCGGAAGGATTATGTCACTGAAAAATTCCAATGACACCATC
>JGI20166J26741_11297781_pt1 | contig 14021 bp, 14 predicted proteins | sample TergutCu122P5_FD_26741 | JGI IMG/M metagenome (IMG submission 26741)
CATTTATTTATGACTATTCAATCATTTTTAGTGTTTTGGCCGTTAAATGACCAAATTACAGTATCCTTTGTGCGGGCCGCAGGTGTGCTTGCAAAGGGCCACATGTTTGACATGCCTGCTCTACACACTATTCCTTCCTTTAACATGACAATTTTAAGAACTATTCAGTCCACAAAGAATCAGAATATGAGCCATCAAAGTGAAACAATATACAAGTTAATTCAAAATGACATGAGAAAATTCAATGTATGTGAAATGGTGCACCATAATGAAGAAAAATGTTGGTTTCTGATGAAAGTGAACTAAAAAAATAGTTTTCTATGGAGTTCAAAGCCACAGAAACAGAAATGCTTGGGAGTCACAATTAGAGGTAGGCAGATTAAGCAATGACATAATTCCTTTATTACCATATTCTTTAGAGCAGTCCTAATTAAAAAAAATTATCAGAATAATCATGAGCTGACATATAGAATGGCCAATAAGTGTAGCTGTGATACATCAGCTGTCTCAAGAATATGTTGGACAATTTCCTACTTAGAATAAATCATAATTTATGACACATTCATAATATGAAGTGCAAATATTTTTCTGATAGATTCACCATATATCTGTCTGCAAGTAACTTTATCAAAATATGTCAACATCTTCAAGTTTTGGTTCACACAGAGAAATTAACAGACATTTAACATGAACACCTCATTGTGTTTCTGAGTGCATCCCAAGTACAAGTTGTTTGTAAATTACTAAAAATTCATTACAATGAAAAATGTTTTGAACAAAATCAGTAGAGGCAGCTGGAACACATATTTTATTTACAATAAAATTTTCCGAATCTTCTGGTTTAAGACACAATTAAACAAAAGGGATCTTCATGGTATACAGAATTGTTACATTCTGTATACATTTCTGTATATATTTATCAAGATAATTTATGATCTTTTATAAAAGTGTCATTACGCCTATCATTTCCACATTCCTCTTACAGTAGAAATGACTGGCTACCTTCAAGGTACATATTTACAAATGCAGCAACTAACTGAGAGATGTGAGGTTCTCATAAGGGTGACTCATTTCATTTTATACGATTAAGTGTATCCTCAGAACCTACAGTGAAAAACTGGAATACCAGTAACTTACATAAGGACATACTGCAATTTCACATCAGTTGCACTTCTGGTAATACTGAAGAAATATAAACCAAAATGGTTCCTTCAGACTAATCTTGGTTCTCACTCTCGACTGCAGGATGACATTAAATTTCCATTCAGCCCTTCAGGATTTACAAAAGTCATATACAAGCATGCTAATTTCCACAACTTGATAAATTAACAATTTTTTATCATGGACAACTTCATGATGTAGTGAAATATACCTGTGTGTATAAATTTGTATGGTAAACTTCTCCATAATGGCAAGCCAGAGAACAATAGCAACAAATATTAATTTTATACCAAAACATATTGCTTTTGATTTGTGTTTGACTGTGCATCATCAATGTAGGTAAAGTAATACAGAAAAACCAACTAGATTCAACAATAACAGTTTATTGATCTCCAAAATCAGCTCAACATGTTTCAGGCAATCTTTTGCCCATCATCAGGATCGTAAGACTGAGATTTACAGCATATGGTATAGTGTCCTGTTGTTGTGGTAGGCAGGGGTTCAGAGATGGCAACTTGGCACTAAGTGTACGGTATGAAGGAAGTTGCTTGACTGAACCAAGCAAGCAAGCAAGCAACTTCCTTCATACCGTACACTTAGTGCCATGTTGCCGCTCTCCAAGCCCCAGCCTACCACAACAACAGGACACTACACCATATGCTTTAAAAATCTCAGTCTTACGCTCCTGAAGATGGGCAAAAGATTGCCCGCAACGTGTTGAGCTGATCTTGAAGATCAATAAATTGTTATTGTTGCATCTAGTTGGTTTTTCTATATTACTTTACCTATATTGCTTTTGTCTGTTGGGATGTTACCAGTATTAGAAAATGCTCTTTGTTAATTTATTAGTCTAATCCAAAATTTTCATTCAACTGCCGCTATATACAGTTGTGCTGTTGTTTCACACTTTGCATAACGGTCTATGTTTCACTGTTAATAAGAGGCTTACTTGCTTCTTGATATGGAAATTACAGATAATGATATATCATAGCACACTATTTAATTCCTGATTTCACCTGACCATAATAATGTATGTTACTTCTCCCACTTTTAATAATACACGCAATTCTCTCAGTTACACACATTCACAGTGTATGCTTGAATAATTTAACATTTTCCAAAAATCTATCCACTGCAGATAATTTACGTTGGCAACCACTAACTCTCTTACTCTTACATTATGCCCATATCTTTTCATGAATACTACTGTAGCCTGAATATTCACTTTCATCACAACAAGATTCATTGTATGTGTCCTGTTAGGGGTTACATGTCCAAGTGCCCATTGAACGATGCAAGAAATTCTTATTTTCAACCAGCATATTTTATTTATCCCAGACTAAACTTAAATTCTTATACCTGGTTATTATTCTTCATGTCTGAATCCAAAGAAACGAGCAGTGTATTAAGCATTCAGCAAATCCTAGAAATATCCCCAATGAACTTGCAAAATCAGATCTTTATGTAGCAAAATTATGCATTCTGAGAAGTGTAAGGTTTTATTTTGAAGAAGTGATGTCTGTGTAGTTAAACTGTTGGACAGCCATGAAAGTAACACGGGTCTGCATAGCCACCATCATGACAGGGTTGCAAAAGATCATTTTTGGTGTTTCCTACTGTGGCATGAGTTTGTTGCAAAGTTTGATAAAAGTCAGCAAGTTATCTGAAAAACTCTTACATCACACAAACAACCAGACCTCATATGTGATTTTATAAGCTTCTTTAATACTATAAACCATACCACTGTGAATTCAATGTCAAGCATTTGCTTTTTTTTTAAGCCCTCCAAGCTACATTTACTTCCACTATTACTCACTTGTCCACAGATTATACATCAAATTAAATACTATTTCGTTCAGCTCTCTGAGTCAGTTTCTCCTTCATCAGTCTTTGACTTTAGTCATTTAATGAGGTCTGCTTATAAATGTGTCACCCATATATGGATAATGCAAACAGAAATGCCTGTGATGGGACCATAATTTGCAACTTAATCCCAACATTTGACATGCACACAAAATCATACGCATTCATGCACACCTGCCCCCCACCCAACACACACACACAGACACACACACACACACACACACAGACACACACACACACACACACACACACACACACACACACACACACACACACATTAGAATACTCTTTTTAATGTCATTAACTACACAGACCAACACAACTTTCAGGTATGTTCAGCTTGCAAGAGGATGCCAGAATCACAGTCACATCACCTGAATAATGAATAGAGGGGAATTCATAACATGTAAATGAATTGCACTGACATTACTACTCTAAAAACACACAACATGATTGAAATATACATCAGTGTGAACGGACCATTTCATTCCATTATTTGAATAATTTTTCTCATACACCTTCGAAGATAAATTGTACACTTATGATATTGCATTATCAAAGTGTTCATTGTGTTCCTTTAATACACACTTCCAAATACAAATAATAAGCATACAAAGGTGTAGAAATATTATCTGTTAATGTTGCGATGAATGTAATGTCCCCTAACAAATCCAAGTCTTATGTCTGAGGTACACATGAAATGGATAAAGACATTTCTTATTGGCCTGTCCCAAACACTGTAATGTGTTAATTTAGATCTATATGAAAATAACTGAATTTGCAATGTTAGTCGTAGGAGGACAGGAATTTACCAGAATAAGAGCTGAAAGCTTAAAATACTGAAGCAACTTTTATTTGTTTAGAAGCATTTACAAATTAATTGGTTCAAAATTTATTATAAGCTTACTGAAAGTGTATATCATATGCAGCTACACACTGTACGAAAGGACACCATCATTCCATCAAACAGTGGGCCCATTTTTAGGTGTGTTCGTAAAATTGCTAAAAGCAACTATAAGCTTTGTCATGTCTGTCCATCTGTCCATATGGAACAACTTGGCTCCCACTGCACAGATTTTCATTAAATTTTACAGCTGAGTATTATTCGAAAATCTGTCAATAAAATTCAAGTTTCATTACAATCTGACAAGAATAACGGGTACTTTACATGAAGACCAATATATATTTTTGATCATATCTCGCTCATTTCTTCTTAGAATAAGAAATGTTTAAGGCAAAAGTTTCAGGGAAAACAAAACATACATTTTATGTTCAAGTACATTTTTTTAAATCGCTTATGAGATAATGTGGAAAAATGTGGTAGAGCCAGAGAGGCCACAGATGACAATATAATGCACTCTGTGTGCCAGATACCTAAGGCTATAAACACACACTCAAAATATGTAATATTTATTGCTTTTCCACAACTTCAATGGTTCCACGAACACGCCTCAATGTTTTTTTATATGTATGTTGCCTGTCTTGTTGTCTGTAAATTAATTACCCTGTAATCTGTGAACTGTCGGATGAAAGGGATGAAGACCCAGCTCATACACCAATAATAATTATGTACTGCCTATTCAGGGCTATTTGATACACCTCAGTGGGTTGTGACAGATGAGTCTGGACCAGTGGTTAAATAATGATAAGCTGGGACACATCGAAGAAACTGAGAGGAAAGTCTGTCCTAGTGCCACTTCATTTGTCATCGATCTTATTAAAAATAAGCTGAGATTTAATCTGAGGTTCTGTTGTTGGAAGCCAGCATTTCTCAAGACCAGCACCACAACTACCATGTAGCAACAACATGTGAAGCTTACGGGCCAAATACAGGCCCCAAGAGCAGTCCCAGCATTAACATTTGTGGAGCCAGTGCAGAACGTTGTGCGGGACCAGAAAACAAACACAATAACAGAGAAGAAAATGAAGAAAACGTAATATTAAATCACATAAGATACAAAAGTAATACTACAGTACTTGCCAAAAACTGTGAAGATAAAAAACAATTTTGGAATACATATTTAAATATGATTGTACAGAATTTTTCTGGCTCCTTAGGAAGAAGATTCACAAACTGTCATCATAATTTAAATTTTTTTGCAATTTTGTTTTCGACTGATCTCAATCGAAGGTAGTTTTTTTTAATAAGTATCTTATCTGAGAATGATCACTCCACCAAAGCTACTGTAATGAGGCTTGTTAACAGTATCTTTAAAGCTATAATCATATTCAGAAAGCCTTGAGAGAGGTTATTATTGAGAATATATTTCAGTGCGTTCAAACATTTGCAGTTCTCTGGCATAATATTTCTTAACATTTTCACTTCTCAAATAAATCAGCCGTCCAAGTCTTTTTCTAATGTTAGATGCGTATCTTTACAACCTTCTAACGTGCCAGTGTCATCCATTACCTTCAGTATGTTTACATAATACATACTAAAATACTAAATATTGACCGAGTAATGCCCACATTTTGAAACTTTGTTTCAAATATACTGCACCCTCAACTACTTTTCATAAACAGTTCATTCTAAATTTTTCTTCGGCATCTTCTGTTTCATCCATACTCTCATACATGAAGTTTTCTTTTGTTGCTTCAATGAGCTGTTTTGCATTGTGGTTCTACGGTTAATTTGCTTGTAATTTCTTTAGCTTCAACAGAATAATTTGTAAACCTTTTGTCCTATAATGTTCAAAATAAAATACTTCTCTCAGACTTACGTGCATGTGGGACTGCAATATTTCTTCATACCAAAGTTTAATGTTAACAACAAACTGTACAAAGAATTTGAGTGGTAAGTTGCTGTTCGATTGAAATTGTCTCGTTTTTAATTTTACTACAAGATGTAGCATTTTGAAATCCAGCTAAAGCAGCTATAAAGTTTCTAGTTTGATTTCTAACTTGAAATCTTATGCATGAGTGGAACATAACTGACCTGACAAACAGGAGACAGAGGAGTTTGTATTGAAGTAGAATTGATAGAATGAGATAGAAGATAAGTTGCGATAAGGCGACTAAGATAACATCAAACATAAGAAAGATTTGAATTAAAATTATTATGCATTAACACATTATGCAATACAGAAGGCACAGACAGGAATGCGACCTGGTTGTTAGTTCAAACATTCCATAATGCTGACAATGAAAAATTACAAACTAGGAATTGTAATAAAAAACATTTACTTGTGGGAAGTATCAGACAATGTGGCATCTTCTGGCATCTCACATGACACGAGGTGACAAAAACAGATATGGGTGGACTAAGAAACGTACCAGTCTAATGACAATTATTACTAAAACTGTATAACTTTATCTATTTCTACAGTAAGTATTGTAAAATGTCTTCCTTTTAGAGCATAATTCTGTATGAACAACAGGCTTACCAACAGCTACACACATATAACAAAAATCTAATACCCTGGACCTAAGTTCTTCCTGAAAACCTAATAGTCACTAACACGGAGCAACAGAGCATACAAACGATAGCAAATTGCACCCATTAGTTGTCATACACATCAAAACAGTTTAAAATTTCACAAAGCATACTTAAATTGTGGCAAACTTCTCTAATGCATGATTTCAGGCTTCTGCCAAAGTGTAACTGACATCTGCATAGAATTGCAGAAGAGTGCAAAGATCTCAAGCTTCTCAAATGTTAGTAAACAACATTTACACTCACTACACTTGCTAAAAGTATAAGTTCCACTAACATTTGAACCAAACTCCAGGCAGCACACAAATTCCTGCACCACAAATACATGGGACCTTGACCAAATGCAGAAAAACTTCCTCACTTACATCAAAGAAGAAATAATAAATTTCAACTTTACTCAAGAGAGGACTTATGCATGTCATTGTACTACTTCGTACTACCTGACTACTTCAATAATTTAATACCAGTCATTCCAACGGTATTCTTCTGATCAGTGTCCACTCTGAGAGACAACAGACACAGTCATGTCAAAACATGTGTGTGACTTTTGGGGGGTTACACAGAATTAAAGTACCCGTACTTACTGCTTTTAATGCTGCTTTAGATTTGATCTGAGGACATTTACTAACATTAATTATGTCTCCCTATAGGGAAAAACATTAGCAATATTCTTGTGCAGCAGTTAGAAGTTAATTTTAATTCAAAAGCAAGCAGAACAAGTTCCCTCTATCTTAATCTCTACATGACTATACAAGGTTTCGACATTTGTAGGTTAGTAGCAAACGTCAACATCTGATTTGGAAAGAAATTGAATTACTCCAAAAATGCATGGAGTTGCTATCTCTTAGCCAATTGCATGGAAGTTTACAAAAAGCCAATAAACCACAACTTAAGCTGTCAACCATGAGATGATCACATCCTGCTCTTGGAAGAAACAAGACCTATGTTTTTTATTCTGAAGAATTTGACCATTAATTTTCAAGTGCCTACCAAGAACACAGAAGATTTTAAATTACATCCCTCTACTACACATGGGATGAAGCCTACAAATACACTAACTCAATATTGAACTTACTCATGAAAGGAACTTCAATACTTGTAAATTGGAGAAACATGTCTATGCAGCATTTAGGCAGTATCTGTTGTTTCACAGACAAAATGTAACCTCAGTGGTATCATTAAACACGTTTCTTACTCATATCCTTTTTTTCACTCCAAGAATATAAGTTAACAATACATTTCTCCAGTACTCATTTCTTCACATATGTCCAACACTTCCAAGTTAATCAGTTCTCATTTTCCACTGAACTAACTCAGATACCCAATATTTCCAAAGTCTTCTGTACCCTACACATTCTATTAGTTACAAAGTTACCTGACAGGATATCTCTAACTAATAACTTGCCTAAGAAGAATAGCATACTGTAGGTTGATGTTTGAGGATGCAGGCAATATACTGCAGTATTTATGTCTCACCTGTCTAGAAGAATGCAAAGGAGGAAGACAGGATCTGTTAAAGAGCCTTAGCGATAAAACCAGCAAACTGAAGCATAAAATATAGATGTATCCTGCAGCAAGTGCCTGGCACAGCAGTTTCCTCTTTACTATTTCACTCAGCTTAGTGTATTCAAAATTTTCCATCAGTTTTCAGCAATTAATGTGATGTCCCCATATTTTCTTAAAGTAAGTTCTTCAGATTTATTTCCATATTCAGTTGCTTAAATTTAAAATTACCTACAATTGTCTTTTCCAAGTGCAAAACTAACTTTTAATGGTTGAAAATTTTCATATGTCTGTCTAGAAAATAATACAGGATGTGAATTATATACATGCAACTGCAGGGACAGAAAATCTACTGGACCTGCTGTTTTACTGTGAATTTACGTCAACTCCAACTGGCTTGGGCAGGTTTTCTGGATCTAATAAATGTAGATGTACATATGTATGTATGTATGTATGTATGTATGTATACATGTGTGTATGTATGTATGCATGTGTGTATGTATGTATGCATGTATATGTGCATGCATGTATGTATGTACATATATATATGAAAGTACATAGTATGTATTTTTGTATGTAAATTCTAGAAATGCCTGTACCTACAGAATGCAACATCATTTTTATGTTCATAAATCTGATACAGTGAGATCATAATGGACCTCATGGACCAGTGGTTACTCTATGTACCACCAGCCCAGTGATTACCACATGTACTGTACCACTCCCTTTAACATGAAAAATATCTGCTATTTCTCCACAGGGTACATTTATGTGTTTAGTGTGATTCCATGACAAGCAGCAATTACTTCCTAATCAGCATTAATTGGTCAGAAGAACAATGTGTTGCCTGTGTAGAACAAACTGATGCTTACAACATGTGTTCCACATAATGTGTCCCAAACGTCAAGATGTTATTTTATGAGTCATTTTGAAGAAAATATGCTGTATCAACATATAACCAATACATACAATACTATGAGCATTTTCTTTTGATATTGTATATGCTGTGGCTGTGGCCATAAGAATTGGGTCCATGTCACCAAGGCATGGTGCATCCTCAGGATGTGGATGGAGGAATGGCCTCTGATTTAAAAGGTGACCGTCAGTGTATTGAATAAGCAGTCGCAGAAAGACAACAAGGGCTGGTCCTCCTGCTTGGGGGTTGGGAGAGGCACTAACAACTCCTCAATGTGAAAACTGGCCTGTTACAAAACAGATACATGTGCCTCAGTCCTGGAGTGATCCTTTGGTAAGACCTAAGCAATGGAAGAGGAACATGAGATTTTGTATATGGAATGTAAGGACCCTGTATAGATCAGGTTCACTTACAACAGTAACCAGAGAATTAGCAAGGTATAAATTAGATTTAGTGGACATACAAGAGGTTGGGTGGGGACAAAGGGGGCACTGTAAGAGCAGGGGATTATATTTTTTTCTACGGAAAAGGAAAATAAAATCATCAATTGGGAACAAGTTTTTTTGTACACCACAGAAGAGTATCGGCAGTTAAGACAGTATGATTCATTAGTGATATGTTGTCATATATAATTCTGAGGGGTCACTAGTGTAATATCATTTTATTTTTAATGTGCATGCTCCAACTGAGGACAAAAGTGATGATTCAAAAGACAGTTTGTATGAGGAATTGGAACAGGTTTTCAGTCATTTTCCTACGTACGATATGAAAATTCTGTTAGGAGATTTTAATGCAAAATTGGAGAGAGAGGATGTTTTCAAACTGACAATTGGGAATGAGGGTCTTCATCAGGATAGTAATGATAATGATGTTAGAATAGTAAATTTAACCACATCAAAAAATTTATTTGTTAAGAGCACAATGTTCCCACACCAAAACATTCATAAATACACCTGGACCTCTCTTGATGGGAAGACTGACAACCTGGTTGATCACATATTAATAGAAAGATGTCATTCAAGTATAATTGATGTACATTCTTTCAGGGGAGCTGCCTGTAATACTGATCACTACCTGGTTGTTGCAAATTTAGGGAAATATTGGCAGTAAGTAAACAAGCAGGACAGAAGTTTGATGAGGACAGATTTAATCTCAGGAAGCTAAGTGAGCTGGAGGTTAGGAAACAGTAACAGACTAAAATCTCTTAAATGATAGTGAGAACAAATATAGGCTTTGAGAAAATATTAAAGAGAGTCTAAATCTGTATGAACTGAAGCAGCATAAGCCATGGTTTGATGAAGAATGTTTACAATTCTTAGATCAAAGGAAGAAGACTAAAATGCAGTGGTTACAGGATCCAAACCAAAGCAATGTAGATGATCCAAACAATGTAAAACATGAAGCTAATAGACATTTTAGGAACAAAATGAAAGAATGTCTGAATGCTAAACCTGATGAACTTGCAACTTAAAATAAGATCAGAAATATCAGAGATGTGTATAGATGTCCTCAATGACTCTTAAATATCATTACCAGCCTACATCTAATATAGTAAAGGATGGGAAGAGTGGTTTGGTTACATACTCCCACAGTATTCTGGTTAGGTGAAGGAACCATTTCTCCCAACTACTGTATGTACAAGAAGTTAATGTTAGGCAGACAGAAATACATACATCAGACCCACTAGTGCCTGAACCAAGTACCTTTGATGCTGAGACGGCTATGAAAAAGCTAAAGACACACAAATCACTAGGTATTGATCAGATTCCAGCAGATTTAATTAAAGCAGGAGGTAAAACACCTCATTCTGAGTTCCAAAAACTCATTAATTCTGTTAGGAAGGAGGAGGAAATGCCTGAGGACTGGAAAGAGTGGATCATTGTACCTAAACATAAGAAGGGTGACAAAACAGGCTGTAGCAATGATACAGGCATATCACTTTGGTCACCTATATGCAAAATTTTATTCAGCATCCTGCTCTCAAGGCTAACTCCATATCCAGAAAAAATTATTGGGAATAATCAGTGTGGACTTTGACACAACAGGTCAACTATTGATCATATATTTGGCATTTGTAAAATACTTGAGAAAAAATGGGAATATATTGAAGCAGTGCATCAGCTATATATAGACTTCGACTTCAAGAGAGATTATGATTCAGTTAGTAGGAAAGTCTCGTATAATATTCTCAGTGAGTTTTGTATCGCCTTGAAACAGGCAATGCTATTAAATATGTGTCTGAATGAAACTTATAGCACAGTCCAAGTTGGCAAGCATTTGTCTGACAAGTTTCGTATTAAGAATAGCTTGAAAAAAAGGAGACAATTTATTACCATTGCTTTTCAAATCTGCTTTAGCGTATGCCATTATGAGGGTTCAGGTGAACCAGGGTGGCTTCAAATTAAATGGTACACATCAAATTTAGTCTATGCTGATGATGTTTGGGAAGAAGCATAAATACTACAGAAAAAAACACAGGTGCTTTAGTAGTTGCAAGTAATGGGATTGGACTAGAAGTAAATGCTGATAAAATTAAGTGCATGATCATGTCTCAAGATCAGAATGCAGGACGAAGTCACAGTATAAAGACTGACAATAGCTCCTTTGAAAGGGTGGAAGAGTTTAAATATTTGGGAACAACCTTAACAAATCAAAATTCTACTCAGGAAGAAAATAAGAGCAGATTCAAGTCCGGGAATGCTTGTTATCATTCAGTGCAGAATCTTTTGTCTTCCACTATGCTATCCAAAAATATAAAGATTAAGATATACAGAACTATAATTTTGACTGTTGTTTTGTGTGGGTGAAACTTGATTGCTCACATTGAGGGAGGAACGTAGACTGAGGGTGTTTGAGAATAGGGTGATGAGGAGAATATTTGGGCCTAAGAGGGATGAGGTAACAGGAGAATGCAGAAAGTTACATAATGAGAAACTTATGATCTGTACTGCTCACCAAATAATAATCAGGTGATCAAATCAAGAAGAATGAGATGAGAGAGGCATGTAGCTGTATGAAGGAGAGGTAAGGTGTATACAAGGTTTTGGTGGGGAAACGTGAGAGAATGAGACTTCTTGCAAGACCCTAGCATAGATGGGAGGATAATATTAAGACGGATCTGCAGGGAGTGGGATGAGGGGGTATGGACTGGATTGATCTGGCTCAGGACAGGGGCAGGTGGCAACACTTGTAAATGTGGTAATGAACCTTCAGGTTCAATAAAATGCAGGGAATATCTTGACTAGCTGAGAAACAGTTGGCTTCTCAAGAAGGACTCTGCTCCATGGAATAAGTAAGTACACGCAGCAGAGTAAGACTTAACTACTGTTATCAGACAAATGTTGTTCTACAGGTTAAAACTTAAGGGATATTTTTCTTTTGTAGCTTTATCTAACATACATATTTCTTTTTTACTTGTACAGTATGATAAAACAAATGTATTGTAAATCTTTCAGTTACGGCTCTCTACATACATACATACACTGAAATGCTCATAGTGGTGTAATGGTTAATAACAAAGCGTATGTTGATACAGCATTTTTCAACTCAAAACGGTGTAATGGCTGATAACAAAGCATATGTTGATACAGCATTTTTTAACTCAAAATGGTGTAATGGCTGATAACGAAGTGTATGTTGATACAGCATTTTTTAACTCAAAATGGTGTAATGGCTGATAACAAAGCGTATGTTGATACAGCATTTTTTAACTCAAAATAGCTCATGAAATAATGTTAAGGAGTTTGGAATACCTAACACAGAATACCTGTACAATGTAGATAAATGTTAATCTTCACAGAATTAAAATTAATCTTTATTAATTTTGACTATGGCTGTCCCGCAGTGTGACACTGACCCCTCACCCCCTTCTAGTGCCAAGGTCAAAAATAGAGTAGAGCTATAGCTCTACTCTCCCTAAGGGCCTTTGTGGCCTATGACAGGGTGAAACCTACCTACCATGGCTCTCCTGTCAGCGATGTACCACAAATTCTCCTTCTTCCTAAACACTCAGAAAAAGACTGTGTGCAAAACTACCCATCCCACCAGATACAATAATAATTCTGTGGGAATTTGGGATTAATCAAACCAGAAAGAAATTCACTTTACAGCTTTAAGGTGAGACAATAAAATACAAACTTTCTAATGCAAAACACAGAACAGAAGCTGGAGTTCATAAAGATAATTTCAAATCCTGGTTATGAGACTACAAGAAACACGGAAAAACTTTTCAAATTTTAGCATCTGCCTTTGAAGCAAAGAATGACACATTAATACCTGGCAAACTCCAACTTAGTTCATAGATTTGAAGCAGTGATGAAATGAAATGAAATTTCTCTACCTATTTCTTCTGGAATATTACAAACTCACACATCTTTGCCATTGCACTTACACCATTCTTCGGTTACAGGCAACTGCAAATTTTCTAAATTGAAGCATTTCAAGTCCAAACGGAGAATAAAATGTAAAAATACACATTTGCAAAGTATCCTTCCATGTATGCCTAGGTCTTCCAAGTGGCCTCTTCCCTTCAGGCTTTCCAACCACAAATTTTTACAGAGTTCCCCTACTTCCCTCATACATGCTAGGTGACCCACCCATTTCATTGTCCTCCATTTGAATGTCCTACTACAGTGTCCAGGTCAAATCAGAGCCAGCTCATACAATCTACAAACCTGTTCATCTTCTAAATGAATCTGCCCATCTGTCAACAACAGAAGAAACTCTTCCAGATTGACTTAAATATTCAGAAATGAAGCCTCTATATTAATAAGTGATAAATACTGTATTTCTGACTACAGGCCTCTTCACCACTTACAGCCTTCTCCAAAATATTTGAAACAGTTATGTACAAGAGAACATGAATTTTTGAACTCAAACACTATTATTTCAGAAGAACAGTTTCACATCACTTAAGAAAGCCTCAAATAAAACATAAAACTATAGAAAATTATAGTTTAGGAACTTACTATTGTAGAGAAAATTATGAAAAAGGAGGAGTGGCTATATATATACACCAAAGCATACAAAGTTCTAAAATTAATATTGATACATATTGTAAAGAGAAGGACATAGAAATTTGTGCGATAAAATTTACATATCATGAATTAAAAATAATTATTATCACACTTTATAGATCCCCTACAG
>JGI20166J26741_11298892_pt1 | contig 14020 bp, 8 predicted proteins | sample TergutCu122P5_FD_26741 | JGI IMG/M metagenome (IMG submission 26741)
ATATAACCAAGCAACTTCACACAACACAGTTCTGTTGACACCATATAACCAAGCAACTCCACACAACACAGTTCTGTTGACACCATATAACCAAGCAACTCCACAGATCTCAGTCCTTCTTGAGAAACCAATATTTCCTCACCTAATCCAAAAATTCCCTGCATATTATGGAACCAAAAGTTCATTACTGCCACTTGTCCCTCTCCTAAGCCAGATCAGTCCAGTACATGTCTCCCACCCTAGTTCTTGAAGATACATTTATATTATTATCCTCCCATCTCTGTGTAGGTCTTCCAGTTAACCTCTTTCTCTCAAGTTTCCCCACCAAACTCCTGTAGGCACCTCTTCCCTCCACATATATGCCACATGCCCTGTCCAGCTCATTCTTCTTGATTTGATCACCTGAATTTTATTTGGTGAGCAGTGTGAGTCATGAAACTCCTCATTGTGCAGTTTCCTCCACTGCCCGGTAATTCCTCCTCCTTTGGCCCAAATATGTTTCAGCATCCTGTTCTTGAACACCTTCAGCCTCTGTTTGTCCTTCCATGTGACAGCAAGTTTAACGACCATATGAAACAACAAACAAAATTATAGTTGTGTATATTTTAATCTTTATACTTTTGAATGACAAACTGGAAGAGAAAAGATTCTGGACCAAAGGATAGTAGGCATTCCCTGTCCATGCCTAACAGCAATTTGTCATGCACATCTTGGTGACATGTTCTGACACACTAAAACCTCTTCATAGCCACTTCAAATTTCAGTTAGATTCCACATTCATGTATTGTCATGTGTTCTTACACTCATTTCTAGTTGGCAGTTGCAGACACAGCTACCTGTGTTTATCCAAATGGTATTGACTCATGAAAAATTATATTTGTGTAACATGTATTTTGTTATTTAGTGGAACTGTTAGAACTATTTTTGTCACACACAAGTTTTAAGTTTATTTATTCCTTTTGGGTTCCCTCATTGTACATGTAATATTAGGACTGCAGTTATTGTCTTTGGTTGTGTTTACCAACTCCAAAATATAGGACTGCTTAAAGAAAGGGAAACCGCCAATTATTAGTAGACATTTTGATGTACATGAATGGACTTTAAATTATATATATATGAAGTAAGGAAGTCAAGGCACACAATTTTGACAACAAGCAGCAATTGTAATGATGTAAGCTAAATGTAAAGGAAACAAATATGTTCATAATTTAAACCATCAAATACAATTCAAGGGAGTGCAATTAAGAATACCTGTAACTGTCAATTTGTGTTAAGTAATAATACCTGCTGCCATTCATTCCAGAATGTTCTGTCTTCCCATTTGCTGGCTAAGAATATATGGATTAAAATCAATACAAATAATTTTGCCTGTTTTTTTGTATGGGTATAAATCTTGGTTTTTCATGTTATAAGAAGAACATAGGCTGAGAGTTTTTGAGTATAGTATAGTGTGCTGAGGAAGATATTGGGCCCTAAGAATGAGGAAGTAACAGGAGACTGGAGAAAATAGCATAATGACGAGCTTAATGATTTGTACTCCTCACCAAGTATTATTTGGGCCATCAGATTCAAATAAAGCAGGATGAGATGGGCGGGACATGTAGCATGTATGGAAGGAGTACAGGTGCATGCAGGGTTTTGTGGGAAACCTGAAGGAAAAAGATCATTTGGAGGACACAGGTGCAGTTTGAAGAATAATATTTAAATGGATGTTCAAGAAACGGTATGGGATGGTGTGGACGGGTTTAATTTGGTTCAGGACAGGGACAAGTGCAGGCTGCTGTGAGTGTGGTAATGAACCTTCAGGTTCTACATAATTTGTGGAATTACATATCAAACTGAGAAACTGCTTTACAAGGAGTACTCTGCCCCATGGACTTGGTTAGTCAGTAATACCCATAATGCTACTTAGGTGTAGAAACCAACTAAACTTTAAACAGCTATGAAGGTGAACCAGTGGGCCCAAGCATATCACCCATATTTGGAGTGAATGAAAACTGCATATTTGTAGAAAGTCATAATATTACCTATAGTACGATCTGCATGTGAAACACAAATCATTCAGAGTTCTACCATCTCTGTTCATACTAAAGCAGTTGTGCTGCACTTTTAAATTTAGTTATAGTAATTGGGAAATAATAATTAAGTTACTGTGGTTGGAAGGAAGTAGTGCATGTTAGCTTTACATGCCTGTATAGGCCATCTGCATTCAGGTAACAATGCTTCTGCAACTGTAGACATTGATAAAATTGTCTACTGAATGCCATCAACCTTTCATGGTCAGCTTGAAGAGACTCTCATATAATTACTATATGTCCAGGTATCATGATTTTTGTTGCCCACTGCTTGGGTAATTTTCTTTTACCTCTCTCACACAGTGGTTGGTTTATATAAGTATCCAAACAGGCAGCTATATTAGATGTTAGGTGTTCATCTAACCAGCACTGCCAATTTCCAAAGCAGGTGTGACACTGTAAGAGCTATGGAAAATAACTTGGTCCACCACAAATCATGTGTCTTACATCCATGGATGTTGCAGATATGAATCAGAACTGGTATCTGGATGCAACAGAATAAAATTTAAGGCAAAATTATTTTCTTAATTATATTGCTAATTAAGTACAGTAGTATGAAATACATATATTTAAGTTACACAACAAACATAGATTTTTCGAATATATTTTTTACATCTCAGAAATTTTGAAATATAGGTTATGTTCCTCAATGGCTAAAATAATTTTCCATTATTCTGTAAAAGTATTATCTCATGAAATTTACAGCTATTCAAAATTTCTAACTACAAAATACAGCTTATTCTTTAACAGATGTCTTCAGACAGTATTTTGCAATGAATAAAGAGTCCATAATCTTAGCCAATTACTACTAAAAAGTAATTTCTTCCATGACACATGACCAGGCTACCACATAACCGTCACATGTGATGGAATAAACTTGAAGAATCAAAACTGGATTAATTTTGAAATTGTACTTGGTACACATGTCTATTTTTCCAATCAAAACCACTTATTGTCTGGAGATAGGTTTAAACTGACACTTTTATGTGTAGTTATGTTGCAGAGTTCATTCAGGTCCTCAAGTGAAATGGCAGTCCTGAGGTTATTAGTCCCATGAATTGTAAGTCTTGGCTACTTATAAAGATTTAATTTGACTACATTCTTTAGATTACAATTAATCTGTGCATTCAGGTAGATGAATGGGCAGATGTTTCAGAACCAATAAGTAATTTTCAATCATCTTAAAATTAAGTATCATTTTAAACGTTCATAATCTAATCTAAATTCATTTCATACTCCATTCAGCCATCATCATCATCATCATCATCACCACCACCACCACCACCACCACCATTACCATCACCATCATCTCTACCATATTGAAATCCATTCATCATACATTGTGGGATTGTATAATTACATATTACAGGTTTATTACCAGTGCTGTGGAAACCATGTAAGCAGGACTTTAACTTGGATAATTTTATGTTAGCTCCTAACTGAAAGATCTGAATTCTTTTGTTGGACTGTTTATCATGGTTTAATGTGAAAATTAAGATTTGTGGTGTCATATCTGGGACTGTGAAATTATTCTAATTATGGTAGTTTTTGAAACTTTAGGATTATATACACTAACTACATGAGAAAGTACATTTTTAGATTTCAGTATACATAAGGAATGAGAAAATATTGCATGAAGTGTATACCAGGTGATTATACCTGAAGTTTATTGAATTCCTAGTAAGAAAAACATGTTATTGAGAGTAGAGGGATACAGTGCTGCTAGTGTTTTCAAACAGACAAAAATCACAGAAGTTTCAACAAATTGTTATGGCATTTCTTATAGGACTCTTCTCCTTTATATTTGACAGCAAAAACATTAGTAGTCATGCAAATATGTGACAGATTTGAACCTGTAAGTTCTGAGGTTCACAGCAGCATTGCTGAGGATTCAGGTCTTTAGGGATGTGACACTGCATTGTAGGATCATTGGTTCCAAAAGTTATGGAGGAACATAGTGCCTTTATCTTAAGGACCAAGCAGTCCAAGAAGAACATGGACTGCTGGACCCTGAATATAAAAGGCACTATAATCCTTTGAAACTTTGGGAACAAGTGACCTGACAATGCAGTGTCACATTCCAGAAGACCTGAATTCTATATATTTATTAATATGCATCATTTACATGTTACACCTAATATGTTCTTCAAATAATTCTTGCAATATTCAGCTCCAGAAATAAGATATCCCTTTTTAAGTTGTCTCTTTTAATACTTTCATATTATTTTGATTTTGTTGCTGCAATATTCATTGTATCAGACACAGAGTAAATTCTGTGCTTGAAGTGGGACAATTTTAGTGCTCACAGTTGTGTAGTAAGTACAGCGACCTAACCATTATGCAACTTACAAATGGAGGATATTCATTGTGATTTACAGTTACTGCAAGCATGAACCTCACCACCACCATCACCACCCCCCCCCAGCTGTTACGAGACAGTTGTGTGTACCACTCCAAAATGTCGTGTTTCAGATACAGCAGACTGATCAAGTTAGCATCAACACTCTTAAACATTAAACAATATGCCACCCCGCTACAATCCATTCTTGTCATTTTACCAGGTCCAAAACTTCATTGGACTTATGAAAATTTCTATGACTATATTAAATATTATACATCACGAGATTTGAGGTTGTTACAGTGATTGATGCTGAGAATTCATCTTGTGGGTTGTGATGTGATGCTTTGTCAATGGGCACGTGTTTCCTGTATATCTGTTCTTTGACTGCTGGAACCTGAAAAAACATCAGGAACCACTCACTCATTGATACAAAATCACATTCCACAAGACTTTACTTAAAATTCTAAATTCTCTTTTTTCTCACTTTAGTAAAACTTTGTATGAAACAATGCAATATACATTCATAACAACATTTTTCAACTGAATCTTGGTGCAGTCCACTGCCATGACCATTGCATCAGTAAACTCTTTGAGATAGAAATACAGTATTCTATTCTAAAGTCCTGATTTTTATTGCAGATGAACTGACAATTTTATCTTCATTTCAAATTCTAGAATTTCATAAATTTTTGAATAATGATTTGAAGGTTATTATTTTATAAACCATTTATTTCTTCTCGGCTTCCACTTCAAGCACTGGGTAGAATGGACTTACAGGATGTAGTGATTTAAAAGTTACAATTCATGCCAAAATAAGATTTATTTTATTGTGTTTTGCTGGAAAATGAAATTGACAATAACCTTGCAAACTAATTTTTCAAGATGTGTATTTTTACAAAGAAAATTAACAGTTTGTATTTTTTGTTTTGGGAAATAGTCCTGAGGTAGAGGATAATAAATCATATATTTCTTATATTTATATTTTTCTGAAATGATTCTGACCAGTTTTCAGATTATATCTTATACTCATAGTTATAGCACCTTCTTGCTTCGAAAGAAAATTTTAATCTTGGTGAAACTCCTGTACTTTCTTTCTAAACAACATATGCAACTCCAAATACTTCCAGTTAAAAATTTCTGTCATATAAATCTGAAAACTTTAATTCTAAGTTGTTCATCTTAAAGCAGTACTACTAAATTTTACCTTCTGGGGTTCCTGGTATATACCTTTAATTGGTACAGAGTAGTAAGTGAGGCAACTGCTCAAGAGTACTGTGTTCAGTTCCTCTGCACCTTTTATACATATTTTAGTTTTACCTGTGTAAAATGGCTTAAATAATGTGATATATAAAGAACAGCCTAGTGGCTGTTGGGAGTTTCAATTACATGATTTGTTTAAGAGGCAATTTTTTGTCTTTCACTCACTTTCCTGTCAAAGATATATCCCTCACATGTATTTAAATTTCAGATATCCTGCCAAGAAATTTTATCACTTGAGTTACTTCCCATTTGGCATTACTCTCCATTCTGTAGTTATCTGCAATTATAACAATATTTTAGTAGTCTGATTAGACACATTTTATTTTTTTACCCTGCATTTCCACCCCCCAAACTCATTCTTCCTCCAATTTGAAAAGCTGCTTTTCTCATGCAAGTAAATAGTATCTAAAACAACACCTACTTATATGTTGCTTGTTCTTAAGGTTTTCACGGCAGTGTAGCTGATTGTTCTGTTCTTCTGGGGTATGACACTATGTCAGTGGGCAATCAAATTCTGACCTTTCAAAGCAACCAAGTTACCCATGGATTTGGCATTATATCCAAGAAAATGGAATCATTTGTTATTTATATATCATTGCATGCGGACTTATGTAGATCCCACAAGAAAATAACTACACTGCTTTTCCACATCACAGTATATTGATGTAGATGTTAGGCCATTTTATACTTGCAATTGGCGGTTGGAAAGTTACAATATTTAGAATTCTGCATGAAAAATTGGATGACCTGTAACTTGTATTTAAAGTACAGCTTCTTGTTAGGTAGCTTCCCTCAGCTACCTAAGTCCATTCTGCCTGAATCACATCTTGTAATGTACATTATTTAATGACAACATTTCAGTATTCTCATTGTCATTCATGTGGTTGAAAACGGTGCATATCTGAAATCTCTTGACATGAGACTTTCTTCTGCATTTTGCAGCTTTGTATGGGTGTCTAAAGAAAACTTTGAAATTAATTTTTGCTTTCTAGATATGAAACAGAACTGAAGATCACTTGAAATGAATGTTATATAGTGGACTGACTTCAAACTAAAAGTTAAATACCATTATTAAGCAGTAGTGAAAGAAATTGTCCTTCTCTAAGACTTCAGGTTTTCTTGGCAGTGTTGCTGAGGATTCAAGTCTTTTGGGATGTGATGCTGGTGGTTAGGTTAGGTTAGTACTTGCTGATGCTTGGAAGGCACTACAGCTCTTCAAACACTGGCCACCAGTCACCCAACAAAACAGTGTTATACCCCAGAGGACCTGAATCCTTAGATGTTCTTTTGTTTAGTACAAACACATTATTATAAGGGCTTAGCTTCCATACTGTGAGCCATTGCTGCCTTTGTTTAGCCATTACCATCACTGATTGTGTTAAGGCTTTACATAATTTTTGTATAACAAATTTTCTGTATTTAGAATTTCTCACAAAGAAAGAGCATGTGCGTTGTTGCTTTAGTAAGCCTTCTTAATTTGTTATCTTGACATTATGTCACAGATCAGTTTGTATAGACAAACCTGAATGAATCCATTGACAGCAGAGTGGCTGTAAAAATATATTTTTACAGGTTTCTCACTGAAGGATTATAACCAACTGCTCAAGTGTATCAGTCAGTATTTCTTTTACTTTCATCCTTTGAAATTCCAAATTCATGCTGAATTTGGAATTGCAGTCCAAGAATTTGTTCCAGGAAATACAGTTTCATGGTATATAAACTATTGTTCTCATATTACTGTAACTCTAAAGTTTAGCATCCTTAGCCAAATTCAGCTCTTTAATTTAAAAAGAGCGTAGCCCAAAATAAAGATACTGCTCTTCCATATGAGCACCTGGCAAAAATTTAGGGGGACAGCTCTAAGAAACAAATAAATAACGGGATCATCAATAGGTAAAAAATTGCAATGTTACCTCGCTATAATTCATGTGAGGTACTACTTAGGTTCTGAAACAGTTATCTCATGTTGTTTCAGATAAGATCAATAAACCATGTTTTGTAATATTTGAACTCCCTAATGAAACAGGAAAATAATTACATTGTTTATTTTTAATTCCGTTTCTTACATGGTCATGTACATCTTTTTCTCCCATGCCCAGTATTGCTTCACACAGTTAAACTCTCTTCAGATCAAAACTAATGGCAATTTGTGTCCCTTTGGTAGTTTCTCGTACACAATTAAAATGATCAAAACTCAGGAACCATTGTTTTGGAAATTCTTATGATTTTTACTAAATAACAGAATACACACATAATTTCAGATGTTTAAATTCTGCTATATAGGCTTACAGAATCTCTGATTATTTGTAATAAATTTAATATTATATTTTATACCTTTATATTCCCAATATTTTGTATTTATTTTACTCATGATTCATATTATTAGTATGGAGCTGTGAGAACTGAGTAAGTAAAATGACTAGCAACAGGCTTGGTCTGTGTTTCACAATCAATCTGAACATATCAAGATTTGAGGTTCTCACAGCGGTGTTGCTGAGGATTCAGGTTGTCTAGAATATGACACTGTGTCATCATTGGGTGCATGATTCTCATTGTTCCCAAGGACTGTAATGCCATCATCTCAAGGGTAAGTAATACAGAATGATTGCTCACCCTTGAAGATGAAGATACTAGATTCACTTGAGATGATAGGAACCTATCGCCCAGTAAAAGTGTTCCATTCCAGAAGACTTAAATCCTCAGTCAACATACTTTCATATCCCATATCTCTATCAGCGTCCTGTTCAGTGGCTAAGAAAGGTTTGGCCCCCATGAGTAAATGCGAGGACTAACCTCACATGAGTTTACTAATCAATATAGATTTTGTACTATTAATGTATCTGTCATTTCTGTATGAACAAAGTATGTCAGAATGAGGTTACTGAAGCTGTAGCTTATATAAATGAAACTGAGAAAGTATCTTTTCCTTTAAATGTTGTTTACAAGGACGAAGTGATTCGTGATATTTTCATTAGTTTTTAAGTTAGGAATATTTTACTTGCTTTTAAATCAAGCTTCTGCATTTCTATGTATCAGGCCTGTACCCTTACAGAAGCATCTATTTATCAGGCCTGTTTCCTTAGATAAGAGTCTATTTATTAGGCCTGTACACAGAGCTTTATGCAATAGGTAAAGGTATAATTTTGGTAAAATTAATTATGCTAAATTAAATAACAAAGCTGGTAAATTTTTCTGCTAACATACATTTCTCTTGTTCACCACTTAATTGGAAAGATAAACTGCACAGTTCTACAACACATTTAAGTACCAGAATCTTCAAAATATATCATATAAAAATAGTAATGACTGCGGTCCTGAGTCACAGTATATGGATATATCTTTATTATAATATACTTGTTATCCCAGTGTTTACATGAAGTGTGTTCTGATGCATTAAATGCATCAAAGAAAACTGCAACACCAACTGTGGTGTTTTTACAACAGAATTGTGCTAGATCAGCTTCAGGAAGAGAAGTAGGAACTGTGGGTGTCCCTTGAATTACTAATTGTGAACAGGTGTATTAATTCTGAGACTGAATACCCTCATTTATTAACCTTACATATACTGATTATCCACCACCAACAAGACTGAAAACATCCACATTTGCAGCTAGCATGCATGTACAAATCCATTTTTATCATATTTCTGAAAAATGGCTCATCATGCAAAAAATGCTAATTTTTGTTTCAAATACATCATGTACAGACCTATGTAATGAAACGCAAGATGAATTACTTTTCCAGTACATTAAGCGTGGGTTCAATAAACCACACTAAATCAAAATTCAGTTTTGCACAACTTTTCATATGGACACTAACTTAACATTCAGTTTGATGAACGTGTCCTCCCCTTTATTCATTCTTCATTTATGTATTGCACATACGTTTTGTCTGTTTTGTCACTGACCTGATCACTGCAGCTGAAATAGGATAATGTGACAGATGCAGGTTTTCTATGCAATAAAGCTGCCGTGCTCAGTGCAGTGTTAAAAGGAAGACTGTGTACAAAACGTAAAATACATATATATGTATATATATATACACTAACCTTGTAGATTTTTTTTTAATGCTTTCCATATCGTTGTGTTAAATGAATAATATTTATTGGTATAACCATCAAACACAACTAATTATGTATTAAAATTTACATGCAGGTGTCTTTACAAGTTCATAGGTCCCTATAGGTCCCTATGAACTTGTAAAGACACCTGCAAGTAAGTTTTAATACTTAATTGGTTGTGTTTGATGGTTATACAAATAAATATTAACCTTGTAGATATTCTCATGGGTCTGGAAATAGCATCATTGTAATTAAATGAAAGAAATATAACTTTGGAACTTTCCATCATATGTCAATCCTAACTTCCTGATTGTTGCTGTAAATATATATATATTCCACAGCATAATGAAAAATAATGTTCAACGTTTTATTATATTACAAAACATGGTTAAACATGATACATTAAGGTAGTTAACCAGCAATGGTAAAATGTTAATATTCAGTAAAATCAACAAATAACCAAATAGACCAGTCCTCATAGATGTACAAGCTCATAACATCCACTCGGATTTGAGACTCATTAATCCAGTTGACAACTAAATGTTGATTACTGGCTTAATAACAGAAGTCTTCCGCGTGGATGAGTCGTACTTTTTGTTACAAAAGCTTGTATGAGACATCTTCCTATTACTGTCAACGACTCATATTGTATGTGTGTGTTTGTGTGTGTGTGTGTGTGTGTGTGTGTGTGTACAATTCCATGTAGATTTCTTATGTGACAATGTTCTGTAGAGTGAGATGAATAAATGATAAACACTACATATGTGTACAAAACAAAATGACACTTAAATGTATATTTATACTCATGGCATATATATATATATTTTAAATGTATAATAATTTTAGTATTATTAATGATGGACAAAATACATCATAGGAGGAAAACATTTTAGAAATAGGAAGTTGTATTTATAGGTGAAGGAGATGTGTATTTTTGGGAAGTCCAAACAAAATGCTTTGTCATTGTGATTTTGTGTATTGTATTTAGGTCCCATCTGTTACTGGAATAAGACGTGTGTTTTGATTACAAGTCATGGTCATGCTGATAATAAAGAGAGATATGGCACATTTATGCATTGACACATCTCTTACAGGGAAGTAATGGGATGTTTTCTTCGCACAGTGTCCATTTTCTCAGTTTCCAGAAGCAAACTCTACAACATTTCACAGACTGTCTTAAAACAAAATGAGAAACACGGCAGTGATGCTATGCAGTGCCATGTATCTTATTTCTTAAAGTTTATTTCAAATTTATTTAATATCACTCTTGAAATACAGCTATACATAGACTGATACATCACACACTGTACATTGTAGTGTACCAGGATGTTTAAACAATAAATTAACAAACACTTTGAGGCTGAGAACTTTGTTTTTACTTCAGTCTCTATGTGAAACATATGCAGCAGATGGTACACTTCAGACCATAGTCACCACTAACATTTAAGCATCTGTACAAGAGGGCAGTGTCACATGTCTGCAGCCAGGAGATGGCAGCTTGCTTCATGTTGGCATAAGGTGCAGACTGCTTGCCAGTTAGGTGCATCTTACGGAGTCCAAAGAGACAGAAATTACTGGGTACACGATCAGGACATTAGGGAGGGTGGTCCGTATCCTCCCAGTCCTAGTGCCATTATTACACAAAGACCAGTTGGCAGTATGGAGTCCAGTGACTTCCATCTCTTACCTGATCTGAGGTTCTCACAGTGCTGTCCTTGGGATTTAGGTCTGCTGGGATGTGACACTATTATGCTGGGTGAGTGGTTCCCAACATCTGAAGAAACATAGTGCCTTCATCATTCTTAATGTATCTTTACCCTGAAGATGATGGCACTACATTCCTTTGAAACATCAGTAACCACTCACCCAACAACACAGTGTCACATTCCAGAACAGCTGCATCCTAATTCATTTCTTTTTTTGTGTGGGCCTCTGCATAAGCAGGGTAATTATTCATAAGTTTTATTAACTTATACCTTGATAGCACCATTTTATTACTGTAACATTCAGAAATAATGGTGAGATGCAATGTTGTTAATTAAAGGTACTCTCTTATTCATTAATTACCAGGTTAACCAAAGTAGTTCCATAAGGTTTAAATAAATAGAGAATACACATATGAGATCTTTTATCTGGCACCCTTCTACATGGAATAGTCCAAAAACTGGCTATATTCCAAAACAAATAAATTTTAGAATTAGTAGCCAGTAACACCTGTGTTTTTGAAACTCTCCCACCTTTGCCCTCCTGCTTATGTCTCCTTTCCTTGTCAACTAACCCAACATATTTGAACATAGAGAACAATTACTTGCTTGTTTTCTTTTGTAATTTTAAATATGTTTCAGTATATTTTAAACATGGTGCTCCATATTATCCAGAAAATCCCAAGGCCCAAGCATTCGGGATGGATGAACCCACACCTGTATATACCATGTTACTAGCCATACATACAGTATGTAATGTGAAAGTAAAAGTACAGACCTAGATACTGAAGTCATAAAGGTCATAAGTTTAACTGATGTCAGTTCCTTCCTTTCAGCTGAATACTGAGCCAGTTCTGGCCTCGAAAATATCATAACGAATTTACTGTTGATTCGGCTGTACAGGTACATACATCAACACATTGTACATTTTGTTTGTATTTTAAACTTATATAATCAGCTGGTGAACAGTGTCTGAAGAAAACATCACCATGGCCACTAACCTTTTGCACAGGCTTCCAGCTTCTACCAATCCCAAAGTCTGCCAAATGACTGACTTAGGAGAATGAAGAATTTATGAAATATTTTAAGCTGAAGAAATGCGATGGGATGCTTTTAGAAGTCCCTGAATGTAGAAGAGGTACAAATCATCTTACTTCATTTACCTTCTTCTAGAAAGAAAAATATTAACAATTTTTATGCTTGCGTAATACACGCCTTTCTGAAGTGAGTACGATTTGCTTCAGTCTAAGAAAATGTAATTTCTTCCTTTTATAAGTGCCATACACAGAAAAGTTGAATGTGAACTGTCCCAAATTATGTGCCATGAAGGTCATTAATGATAGTATGTAATGTGATGGCAAAGTCAATATTTTTATTGCTCTGAGTATAGGTTGACATGAACTTACAAATATTGCCACTGTCATAATTCTCAAAATTCTCTTTTGTAGCTGCAAGAGCCTTTTGCTGTCTGTAGCACTGCCTACAGCATAATTCCATACTTTTTTTATCAAATGGAAATAAGCAAAACAGATCATTTTAATTGTGTCTATATTTTTAAGTGGTACTTAAGCCTAACAGCATAACAGGCATAACTACTGGTATTATTTGTACAATATGAATCTTCCAACCCAAATGTTTATCAGTTCCAAAACTGAGAAATTTAATATTTGTTCTTCTTTAATTTCTGTGTATTTATAAAACACTGGAAGTGGATCTTGGAAATAGTTTAAATTAAATTTTATTAAATTTGTTTTTATCTACATTCAAGGATAATCCCTTTACCACACACCATTTACTCCTATGACTGAGTACATAAGCAGATCTCATTTGCAAATCCTCCAGATTTTTAGCAATGATTAACACACTTGTATCATCTGCAAATGATATGGGTTTAGAAAATGTGTTTATCCCAAGAGGAAGATGTTTAATATATAGACTAAACAACAAATGTCCCCGAATTAATCCCTGGGTAACACCACATTTTATGGTTCCCCCGTGGGATGAGAATTTTTCCTGATAATTTTGCAGTATTATTTCAACCTTCTGCTTTCTAGGTGCTAAATAGAATTCAATCCAGTGAGCATTTGCTCCATGTATGCCATAATAGAATAATTTAGCTAGAAGAACTGTATGACTTACACAAACACTTAGGCCAAATCACAAAAGATACCCCTATCTCCTACCTTTGATTAATAACAGATGAAACATTTCCAATTAACTATCAAAATAATTCAATAAAATAATCTGCTAATACCAAATTCCAAGGGTTAGAATAAGATAAACGTATAAACATATGAATAAACTTTTACCTAAAGTGAGTATTGCATTCCTTGTTGTTAGGTCTGTGTACTCTTGGTGTTCTACATGTTCCCCTTTATTATCATGTTAATCCCAACATACTCAGTCTGGTAGGTGATGTTCTTCCGGGATACGGGTGTGGTTCACCGAATCACACATGTATTTAGTTATTTATTTTTGTTTATTTACTAATTATTTATTACTTGATACAAAGAAAAAGGGGTACTGTACAAAGTCGAAAGCAAATCACTCTTATTCACATAACAAGATCACTGGCACTCAC